>JAANMV010000132.1_pt1 | contig 87062 bp, 87 predicted proteins | sample 7279661 | NCBI WGS metagenome assembly JAANMV01 (sample SAMN14094540, study PRJNA606508) | bioreactor metagenome | isolation source: A lab-scale SPAN reactor treating ammonium-rich wastewater day 121 | place: Ireland: Galway | collected 2017-05-16 | reverse complement strand
TCTCAAAGCCGGTGAGGTGGGCTTCATCATCGCCGGCATCAAGGATATTCAGGGCGCCCCGGTGGGCGACACCCTGACCCTGTCCGCAACGCCCGACGTCGAAATGTTGCCCGGTTTCAAGCGGGTCAAGCCACAGGTTTACGCCGGCCTGTTTCCGGTCAGTTCGGATGATTTCGAAGACTTTCGCGATGCGCTCGAGAAGTTGACGCTCAACGACGCTGCGCTGCAGTACGAGCCGGAAAGCTCCGACGCGCTGGGTTTCGGCTTCCGTATCGGTTTCCTAGGCATGCTGCACATGGAGATCATCCAGGAGCGCCTGGAGCGCGAGTACGACTTGGATCTGATCACCACCGCGCCGACGGTGGTGTTCGAGGTGGTGCTGAAGAACGGCGACACCGTCTATGTCGACAACCCGTCCAAGCTGCCTGATCTGGCCTCGATTGCCGAGATGCGCGAGCCGATATGCCGCGCCAACATTCTGGTGCCGCAGGATCACCTGGGCAGTGTGATTACCCTGTGCATCGAGAAGCGCGGCGTGCAGCGCGACATGCACTTCCTCGGCAGTCAGGTGCAGGTCAGCTATGACCTGCCGATGAACGAGGTGGTGATGGACTTCTTCGACCGCCTGAAGTCCGCCAGCCGCGGCTATGCCTCGCTGGATTACGGTTTCGACCGCTTCCAGCCGGCCAATCTGGTGCGCCTGGATGTACTGATCAACGGCGAGCGAGTCGATGCGCTGGCGCTGATCGTCCACCGCGACAACGCGGCATACAAGGGCCGCCAGCTGGTGGAGAAGATGAAGGAGCTGATCCCACGGCAGATGTTCGACGTGGCGATTCAGGCGGCCATCGGCGGACAGGTGATCGCGCGCTCGACGGTTAAGGCGCTTCGGAAGAACGTGCTCGCCAAGTGCTACGGCGGTGACGTCAGCCGCAAGCGCAAGCTGCTGGAGAAGCAGAAGGCGGGCAAGAAGCGCATGAAGCAGGTCGGCAGCGTGGAGATTCCACAAGAGGCGTTCCTCGCGGTACTGAAGGTAGATAGCTGATATGTCGATCAATTTCCCGCTGGTGCTGGTCCTTGCGGTCATTGTCTGTGGGCTGCTGGCATTGAGTGATGTGCTGTTCTTCGCACCCAGGCGTCGTGCCGCCATCGCCAGTTATGAGGGGCGCAATGGTGCGATCGATTCGGCTACGCTCGAAGCGCTCAGTCGCGAGCCGGTACTGATTGAGTACGGCAAGTCGTTCTTCCCCGTGCTGGCGATCGTGCTGGTACTGCGCTCGTTTCTTGTCGAGCCGTTCCAGATTCCCTCGGGATCGATGAAGCCGACACTGGAAGTGGGCGATTTCATTCTGGTCAACAAGTTTGCCTATGGCATTCGCCTGCCGGTGATTGATACCAAGATCGTCGAAGTGAGCGACCCGCAGCGGGGTGACGTCATGGTGTTCCGCTATCCGAGCGATCCGAACGTCAACTACATCAAGCGGGTGGTCGGCTTGCCGGGCGATGTGATTCGCTACAGCAGCGAACGCCGACTGTATGTCAACGATCAGCTAGTGGCCGAGACATTGGTCGGCGACGAGCCGGGTAGTCTGGGCAGTGCGCGTCTGTATCGCGAGAAGCTGGGCGAGGTAGAGCATCTGATCCGCAAGGAAATGGGGCGATACCGGATGGAGCCCAGTCGCCAGTGGACGGTTCCGCAAGGTCATTACTTCATGATGGGCGACAATCGCGACAATTCGAACGACAGTCGCTATTGGCAGGATGACGCTATCCCTTCTGCATTGGCCGGAATGGTCCCGGATCGCAATATCGTCGGTAAGGCATTCGCCGTATGGATGAGTTGGCCGGATCCGAAGTTCAGTAATCTGCCGCATTTCTCCCGCGTGGGGCTGATTCACTAAGCTGTGAATTATGGCCTCCGCGCCAGCACATGGCTGTTTATAGTGGCGCTGCCCCGATCGGTGGGTATCGCAACGACATAGAGGTCGACATGAGTTTTGCGCATTCGCAAAAAGGGCTGTCCATGCTCAGCTGGATCATGGTGCTGGCGCTGGTAGCATTTCTGGCCAGCACGGCATTCAAGATGCTTCCTCACTACTTTGACTACATGTCCATGGACAAAATCATCCAGTCCGTTGAAACCGATACGGCAGCGGAAGTCCGCAGCGTGGGCGAGTTCTATACTCATGTCAGCAAGGGCATGCAGGTCAACGGTATTCAGGACATCAATCTGAAAGAAGTACTCAAGGTCGAAATCCAGGAAAACGAATTCCGAGCGCACTTGAAGTACGAAAAACGCGAGCCGCTGATCCGCAATCTCGATCTGGTGGCCAACTTCGACAAACACTATCGCCTAAGGATGCCGTGAGCACTTCGCTAGCCCGCCTCGAGCGCAAGCTCGGCTATCAATTCAAGGATCAGGAGCTGATGCTTCTGGCGCTGACCCATCGCAGCTACGCCGGGCGCAATAATGAGCGCCTGGAGTTTCTTGGTGATGCGATCCTCAACTTCATCGCTGGCGAAGCGCTGTTTCATCACTTCACTCAGGCGCGGGAAGGTCAGCTGTCGCGGCTGCGGGCGCGTCTGGTGAAAGGTGAGACCCTGGCGGTGCTGGCTCGTGGTTTTGAACTCGGCGACCACCTCCGGCTGGGCTCTGGCGAGCTCAAGAGCGGTGGTTTTCGCCGTGAATCCATTCTTGCCGATACTCTCGAAGCGCTGATCGGGGCCATCTACCTGGATGCCGGCATGGAGGCCGCGCGCGAGCGCGTTCTCGCCTGGCTGGCCAATGAGCTGCAGGGTCTGACTCTGGTCGATACCAACAAGGATCCGAAAACGCGACTGCAGGAGTTTCTGCAATCCCGCGCCTGCGAGTTGCCGCGTTACGAGGTGGTGGATATCCAGGGTGAGCCGCACTGCCGAACGTTCTACGTGGAATGCCAGGTGGCGCTGCTGGTGGACAAGACGCGTGGGCAGGGCGCCAGTCGCCGCATCGCTGAACAGGTTGCCGCGGCAGCCGCACTGATCGCCCTCGGCGTGGAGAATGGAAATGACTGACCAACAGCTGCAATCGGAAAACGTCAGTCGTTGTGGTTATGTGGCCATCGTCGGGCGGCCGAACGTCGGCAAGTCGACGCTGCTGAACCACATTCTCGGGCAGAAACTGGCGATCACCTCGCGCAAGCCGCAGACCACCCGCCACAACATGCTCGGGATCAAGACCGAAGGTGCTGTGCAGGCGGTCTACGTCGATACGCCCGGTCTGCACAAGAACGGCGAGACGGCGCTCAATCGCTACATGAACCGCACCGCCGCCTCGGCGCTGAAGGATGTCGATGTGGTCATCTTCGTCGTCGACCGCACGCGCTGGACCGACGAAGATCAGGCCGTGCTCGAGCGGGTGCAGTACGTTACCGGGCCGTTGATTGTTGCGGTGAACAAGACCGACCGCATCGAGGACAAGGCCGAGCTGCTGCCGCACCTGCGCTGGCTCGCCGAGCAACTGCCGAATGCGGAGATCGTGCCGATTTCCGCGCAGCACGGGCAGAACCTTGAAACACTGGAGCAACTCGTTGCCGAGCGGCTGCCGGAGGGCGAGCACTTCTTCCCGGAAGATCAGATCACCGACCGCAGCAGTCGCTTCCTTGCCGCTGAACTGGTGCGCGAAAAGATCATGCGTCAGCTCGGCGCCGAGGTGCCGTACCAGATCACCGTGGAGATCGAGGACTTCAAGCAGGACGGTCCCGTACTGCATATCCACGCACTCATTCTGGTGGAGCGCGACGGGCAGAAGAAGATAATCATCGGCGACAAGGGCGAGCGCATCAAGCGCATCGGCCAGGAAGCGCGCAAGGACATGGAGGTGCTGTTCGACTCCAAGGTCATGCTGAACCTGTGGGTCAAGGTGAAAGGCGGCTGGTCCGACGACGAGCGCGCGCTGCATTCGCTGGGTTATAACTGACGCCCTAGCGACCAGCCCCCACCAGCGGCAGGCGCGCTCACTGCCGGCTCGACGCGAGCGTCACTGATCGATGGATTTCACCTCTCCCCAGCCTGCTTTCGTTCTGCACAGTCGTCCCTACAAGGAAAGCAGCGCGCTGGTCGATCTGCTCACGCCGCAGGGAAGGCTGCGCGCGGTCATGCGTGCGGCCCGCGGGAAGGCCGGCAGCCTGATTCGCCCCTTCGTCTCGCTGGAGGTGGAGCTTCGCGGCAAATCCGACCTCAAGACCATCGCTCGCCTCGAAGGCGTGGGGCCGGCGCATTGGCTCGATGGTCAGGCGTTGTTCGGCGGGCTGTACCTCAACGAATTGCTGATCCGCTTGCTGCCAGCCGAGGATGCCCATCCGGCGCTGTTCGAGCATTACGTGGCGACGCTGCCGGCGCTAGCGGCGCACCGGCCGCTGGAACCGTTGCTGCGAGCGTTCGAATGGCTTCTGCTCGGCGAGCTGGGCTATGGTTTCGCTCTTGCGACCGATATCGCTGGTCGGCCGATCGAGCCGCAGCGTCTCTACCGGCTGCTGCCTGACGCCGGGCTCGAATCGGTCGAGTCGTGCCAGCCAGGGTTGTTCAGCGGAGCCGAGTTGCTGGCGATGGCCGAGGCCGACTGGCAGGTGCCCGGCGCGCTCGCTGCGGCCAAGCGACTGATGCGTCAGGCCCTGGCACCGCATCTGGGCGGTCGACCATTGGTCAGCCGCGAACTGTTCATGAATCTGAAGGAGGCCCCGCGTGACTGAAGCCAATCGAATTCTGCTCGGCGTCAACGTCGATCATGTTGCTACGTTGCGCCAAGCGCGTGGCACGCGTTACCCGGATCCGCTCAAGGCGGCGCTGGATGCCGAAGAAGCCGGGGCGGACGGCATTACAGTGCATCTGCGCGAGGACCGTCGGCATATCCAGGAACGTGACGTGCTGCTGATGAAGGACGCCCTGCAGACGCGGATGAACTTCGAGATGGGCGTCACCGAGGCCATGCTCGCCTTTGCCGAGCAGCTGCGCCCGGAGCATGTCTGTCTGGTGCCGGAAACCCGTCAGGAACTGACGACCGAAGGTGGGTTGGATGTCGCCGGGCAGGAAGCGCGCATCCGCGCCGCGGTCGAGCGCCTGCATGCTTGCGGCGCCGAGGTTTCGCTGTTTATCGATTCCGACCCGAGGCAGATCGAGGCGGCGGCGCGCATCGGAGCACCAGCCATCGAGTTGCACACCGGCCGCTATGCCGACGCGCACGGTGCAGCCGAGCGTGCCTGCGAGCTGGCGCGCATCCGCGAGGGGGTTGAGGCCGGGCTCAGCCACGGACTGATCGTCAATGCCGGGCACGGGCTGCATTACCACAACACCGAGGCGATCGCCGCGATCCGCGGGATCAACGAGCTGAACATCGGCCACGCCATCGTTGCGCATGCGCTGTTCGTCGGGTTCAAGCAGGCGGTAGCGGAAATGAAGCAGTTGATACTCGCGGCCGCCGCGCGGGGTTGAGCCGATGCGCAGCGACGGAAAAGAGCTTCGCGCGTTTTCCGCCTACGGCTTGCGCGCCAGTAACACGGCGCGCATGGGCGCCGGCAGGCCCTCCACGGTCCTGCCATGGTCCTGCGGATCGAGAAAGTCTGGAAGCGACTGGTAGCGCATCCATTCGGTGCTGCGCTGTTCTTCGACGCGGGTCACGCTGACATCCACGCAGCGCACGTCGACGAAGCCGGCCCGGCGCAGCCAGAGTTCCAGCGCGGACACCGAAGGCAGGAACCAGACGTTGCGCATCTGCGCGTAACGGTCCTCGGGTACCAGCGCGGTGTTTTCGTTGCCGTCGACCACCAGTGTCTCCAGCACCAGTTCGCCGCCCCGGATCAGACAGTCTTTCAGGTCGAGCAGGTGGTCGATGGGCGAGCGGCGGTGGTAGAGCACACCCATGGAGAATACGGTCTCGAAGCCTTCGAGCTTCGCGGGTAACTCTTCCAGCGCGAAGGGCAGGTGCCACACCGGCAGCTCCGGCAGGTAACGCTTCATCGCATGGAACTGGCAGAAGAACAGCCAGTTGGGATCGACGCCCACCACGCTGTCGGCGCCGGCGCCGAGCATGCGCCACATGTAGTAGCCGTTGCCGCAGCCGACGTCGAGGATGCGCTTGCCGACCAGATCCAGATGCGGTGCGACACGCTGCCACTTCCAGTCCGAGCGCCACTCGGTATCCACATGCACGCCGAACACCTCGAACGGTCCCTTGCGCCAGGGCGAGAGTCCCATCAGGGCTTCGCGGGTCGCCTGGCGGGTCGCGTCGTCGCAACCGGCCTCCAGACGAAAGCCGTCACGCAGTTCGATTGCCGCAGGCGTCAGCGCGGGCAGCGCGTCGACGGCGCGGCGCCAGCGTGGCAAGTCACCGTGGCCGATTTCCAGCTTGGCGTTCAGCTGCTGCTGCACGCCATTGGCCCAGGCGGCCAGCGGAGTGCCGGCCAGGCGCCAGGCGAGGGGAGTCAGGTCGAGATTCATGGCAGGGCGATCAGCGAGGCGAAGTTCAGGCACTGGAACCAGGGCACAACCTTGGAGAAACCGGCATCCAACAGGCGCTGGCGATGGACTTCCAGACTGTCCGGCTTCATCACGTTCTCGATGGCACTGCGCTTCTGCGCGATTTCCAGTTCGCTGTAGCCGTTGGCGCGTTTGAAGGCGATATGCAGGTCGGTGAGCAGCTGCTGTTCGCCTTCATCGGCGAAACGCAGCTTCTCCGAGAGGATCAGCGCACCGCCCGGCACCAGTGCCCGGCGAATGGCGCCGAGTAGCGCAGGACGTTGCCCGGGGGCGATGAACTGCAGGGTGAAATTCAGCGCAACCAGCGAACTCGGCTGAAATTCCAGCGCGAGGATGTCGCGCTCGATCACCTCGACCGGCAGCAGCTCCTGAAACATGGAATCCTGTGCATGCAGGTACTCGCGGCAGCGCTCGACCATGGCCGCGGAGTTGTCCACGGCCAGCACCCGGCAGTTGTCGGCCTTCACATGGCGGCGCAACGCCTGGGTCACCGCGCCCAGCGAACAGCCCAGGTCGTACAGACAGGTGTTTGGCTGGGCGAACTGCGCGGCGATCACGCCGATGTTCTCGACGATCGCCGGATAGCCAGGTACCGAGCGCTTGATCATGTCCGGGAAGACGCGTACCACGTCCTCGTTGAACACGAAATCGGCGACCCGCGCCTGAGGGGTGGCGTAGATGCGGTCGGGGAGTTGCGTCACGGCTGCATTCCGGGCTAAGCAAAAAAGGCGCGCATTTTAGCCCAAGTGCAGCGCCCGTTTGCTCATTTCAGCTGATCGGAAAGAAACTCGCCGGCACCCTGCAGCGGCCCCAACGGGTTGCGCTGGACCTGATAACGACGGATCTGCGGCTCGCCGTTGCTGACCTTGTGCACCAGCACGTCGTCCACCAGGACGAAAACGGCGCGCAGGTTCCAGCCCTGCACCTGGCGATTCTTGCGGAAGTTCAGCACGTCCGCCCAGAAGCTGCCGACGCGCTGGCTGTCGGTCTGGGTGAACTCGAAGGCGTAGCCGTTGCAGCGTTCCTTGGCCTCCAGGCAGCGGACCAGGCTGTCCGGCAGGTAATCGATGGGAATGTTCGGTTGCACGAACAGCATGCGCACATCGAGGAACGAGAGGATCCGGCCATTGCCACCTTGCTGCGGATCGAAGCCGAGGGTGAAGAGCTCGCTGCGCGTGGTGCGACCGGGAATGGCGCGCTCGAAGCTGGTTTCGGCGTCCAGATAATCACGGAAAGTCGAACTGACCTCCGCTCGCTCGCTGGGTAGCAGGTTGCCGCAACCGGCCAGCAGGGCCAACGCGCAGCACAGTGGGTACGCTCTGAAGCCGTCCATTTCCCTTTCCCCCAACAGCTGACGATCCCTGTGTTTGGTATAGGTGATTTTCCGGGTTTCTGCCGGGCGGAAGCGGGGGCGGTTGTGAGTGGTTTGGCTTGGCAGGCTACCGATCGACGCGGATGCGGCAGTCCAGCGATTGGGCCGGAGCGACACCGATTTCCCACGGGCGGGCGTAATCGAGGGCAAGCAGGGCTTCTCCGGGCGCCACGGCGCGGAAGCGCCAGGTCGATACGCCGGCGCTGCCCACCAGGCCTGCTTCCTCGGGCACCGTGTACACCTCGGGACCGAGCAGTTTCAGCTGCGGCGCGCCGTCAGCGCGCAGCGTCCAGCGAAAGCCGGTGGTGGGGTTGCTCGGCAGGCGCAGGTTGAACTCCTGGCCGGCGCTCAACCGCAGCGGCTGGCAATGGCTCGGATGGTTCTCCAGCGTCAACGTGCTGGGTGCTTGCTGCGCACAGGCGCTGAGCAGCAGCGCGGCGGTGGGAACGAACGCACGGCGGAGAAGGGACATGGACGGCACCGGTTGCAGGGGAGTGCCAAGGATAGCCGTCCTGCTGATGCGGCCCCAAGCCCCGACTGCTGGGTCAGTCGTCGACGATCAGGTTGGCGCGGTCGTCCTTGGCGCCCGCGGCGATCAGGTGTTCGGCCTGTTCTTCGGGCACATGGATGCTCGCGCCGTCTATGTGCAGGACCGACATGCGCGCCTGCGGATCGGTGCTGACGCGGGTATCGGCGACGGCGCAGCGGTGCGTGTGGCCGGCGATCACGGCGGTGCAAGTGTCGCTGGTGGTGTCGATTTGAACGCTCATGTCGGTGTCTCCTCGGGTGGTCGATGAAGCGCATGGGCCGTAGCTGTTTCTCTTCGGACCGTCGATACCCGCGCCGGGTTGTACGCGCAGAGGGAAAAAGATTCTTAATTGTTACGATATAACATGCTAGATTCTCCACCCCGCGCCACCGCGCCTGCCTCCTGGAAGAGGCGGCGCGCTGCCTTTTCGCGGTTCTGCAAGCAACCGTCACAGTCTGGAGAGTCACATGAAATCGAAGCTTCACCCCCTGGCCTGGGCCATCGGTCTTGCGCTGCCGGCGTCTGTCTGGGGTGCCGATCCGCTCGAACTGCAACCGGTGGTGGTGAGCGCCAGCGGGCTGGATAGACAGAGCCACGAGATGACCACGCCGGCTGCGGTCATGGAGGAGAACGAACTGCTGCTGCGCCGCGAGGCAACCCTCGGTGAAACGTTGGAAAGCCTGCCCGGGGTGCGTTCCAGCAGTTTCGGCGCCGGTGTGGGCAGGCCGGTGATTCGCGGGCTGGATGGCGCGCGGGTCAAGGTACTGAGCGACGGTGTGGAGCTGCTCGATGCATCGACCATCAGCCCCGACCATGCGGTGACTAGCGAACCGCTGCTGGCCGAGCGCATCGAGGTGCTCAAAGGACCGGCAGCGTTGCTGTATGGCGGCGGTGCCATTGGCGGCGTGGTCAACGTGATCGACCGGAAGATTCCCACCTACATCCCGGAGAAGGGCTACGAAGGCGAGCTCGAGCTACGTGCCAACAGCGTGGCAAACGAAGGCGCCGGCGTGTTCGGCATCACTGCCGGCAGCGGCAACTTCGCCGTGCGTGCCGAAGGCACCAAGCGCCAGGCCGACGAGTACGAGATCCCGGGTTCGCCGAACAAGCAGGCCGGCTCCTACAACGACACCGACAGCTTCACTCTGGGCGCCAGCTACATCGGCGAGCGCGGCTACCTGGGCGCGGCCTACGGCGAACAGAACAATCGCTACGGGCTGCTGGCCCACGAGCATGCCGACTGCCACACCCACGGCAGCGATTGGCACTGCGGGGGCCATGACGATCATGACGATCATGACGACGAGCACGACCAAGATCACGAAGGCGCGGTGCCGTACGTCGATATGCGACAGAAGCGCTGGGACCTGCGCGGCGAACTCAGCGACCCGCTACCCGGCTTCGCACTGGCACGCCTGCGCGTCGGCCACAGCAACTACCAGCACGAGGAGATTGAAGGCGGTGAAGTCGGCACCCGTTTCACCAACGACGCCACCGATGCGCGTCTGGAACTCACGCACCAGCCGCTGTTCGGCTGGCGCGGTGTACTCGGTGCGCAGACCCTGCGACGTGATTTCGAGGCGCTCGGCGAAGAGGCCTACATACCGCAGACGCTGACGCGCAACCACGGCCTGTTCCTGCTCGAGGAGTACACCGCCGGGGCCTGGCGCTACGAGCTTGGCCTGCGGCACGAATGGCAGGACATCGACGCCGACGACCGCCCGGATACCGATCACAGCGGCACCTCGCTGTCCGCCGGCGCGGTGTGGACGTTCGCCCCGCAGTACTCGCTGGGCTTCTCGCTGTCGCGCTCGCAGCGCCTGCCCAGCACCGAGGAGCTGTACGCCAACGGTCCGCATGCCGCCACGCGTACCGTCGAGCTGGGCAATCTCGATCTGGAGGAAGAAACCTCGCACAACGCCGAGCTGACCCTGCGCAAGTTCGCCGGGCGCACCACGTTCAGCTTCAGTGTGTTCCGCAATCAGGTGGATGACTTCATCTATGCCGCCGACACCGGCCACGACATCGGCGGCGGCTACCGCGAAATCGAATACCGCCAGCAGGACGCGGTGCTGACCGGCGCGGAAGGCGAGGTACGTTTCCAGGCCACTGACGCCACCGCCTTCACTCTGTTCGGCGACCATGTGCGTGGCAAGTTGCGTGATGGCGGCGGCGACCTGCCGCGCATTCCGGCCGACCGCCTGGGCGTGCGGCTGGACCAGAGCTTCACCCCGGCGCTCAACGGCCAGCTGGAGTTCTACCGCGTGCAGCGTCAGGACGAACTGGCCGACTACGAAAGCGAAACCGGCGGCTACAACATGCTCGGCGCCAGCCTCGGTTACAGCGGCTCGTTGGAGCAGACCGACTACCTGCTCTATCTGAAAGCCAACAACCTGCTCGACGAGAAGGCGCGTCAGCACACCTCTTTCATCAAGGACGAGGTGCTGCTACCGGGCCGCAACCTGACCGTGGGCGTGCGCCTGGCGTTCTGACCCCGACGTTCACGCAGACGGCGCGGCTGGCTCGGTGATTTCGCAGCCTTTGAGGACCAGGCGGATGATGGTTTCGGCGGCGGCGTCATAGTCGGCGTCGTCGAGCTGCGCCTTGCCGGTGACGGTGCTGATCTGCCAGTCGAAATCGGCATAGGTCTGCGTCGCCGCCCAGATGCTGAACAGCAGGTGATGAGGGTCGATCCGGCTCATCAGGCCCTGATCGATCCAGCGCTGGATGCAGGCGATGTTGTGCGCCGCCTGCGCATTGAGCTGGGCGGTGCGCTCCGGCGACAGGTGCGGCGCGCCATGCATGATCTCGCTGGCGAACACCTTCGAGGCGCAGGCGTGGTCGCGCGAGATGCGGATCTTGGTGCGGATGTAGGCGCGCAGCACATCCGCCGGGTGGCCCGGCTGGTTGAACGGTGCCGAGGCCTCCAGCAAAGGCTCGACGATGCTCTCCAGCACCTCCCGGTAGAGGTTTTCCTTCGACTTGAAGTAATAGTAGACGTTGGGCTTGGGCAGCCCGGCGCGCGCGGCGATGTCGCTGGTCTTGGTGGCGGCGAAGCCCTTCTCGGCGAATTCCTCGCTGGCGGCACGCAGGATCAGTTCTTTGTTGCGCTCTCGGATACTGGACATGGATTGTTCGATTTCCGCGGCGGGGCCGGTCGGTACCGACCCGGGACTGCTCAATGACGAGCGCTGGGCAAAAGTGCGGAAATTCTGCTGCAGCGAGGCGGTTCCAACAAGGGCGAACTGCAGGGGCGATTCGGCACCCGAGTGCGCTCAGTCAGGTGTACAGCTTTTTCCTCTCATCAATCACTGCGATACGAACCCGCGCGCGACCGGCGATGCGCTGCGTTGCGCACCGGCATACCAGCACGGCACGCAGGTGCTTGATGCGGAGTCGTGCGGTCATCCGCGCCGGATCAGCCAGACGCCGGTGAACACCAGCAGCATGCCGCCCACCTTGCTCAGGCTGATCGGCGCCTGGCGATAGCCGGCCCAGCCGAACTGGTCGAGCAGCAGCGCCATCAGCAATTGCCCGGCCAGCAGCGACGCCATGAACAGCGAGGCGCCCACGCGTGGCGCGGCGTACGCCGCCGTGGCGATGAGAAAGACACCGAGCAGGCCGCTGCTCCAGTGCCACCAGGTGATTCCGCGCAGCCCCTGCAGCGTGGGCGGATCGCGCTGGAACAGCACGATGCACAGCAGCGCCAGCGTGCCGACGGCGAACGACACCAGCGCGGCGTTCATCACGCTGGAGAGCTGGCGTGCCACCTCGCCATTCATCCCGGCCTGCAGCGGCAACATCGCACCCGCGAGCAGGGGAAGGGCGAGTAGCCACCAGGCAGGCATCGGCATCGAAATTCTCCAGACAAAGTTTATTAAGATTGTATGCATTAATATCGTTGAGAGGTTCCACTCATCGGACAACGCTTCCGCAGGTAGTGTCGTGACGAGCGCGCTATCCCATTGGTGGTGTTCGGCGCGCAAACCGGATACGCCCCATCAACCATCGATCGCATGGGGGTTCGGTAATGGACGAGCGGTCTCAAGTAACCGCTTGCGCAGGCCGATAGCGACTTACCGTGCCGTGCTATCGGTATACAAGATTGTCCACAGAATAATCATTAATGCCAATAAAAGACGGAGTCACGCCATGCACTTCATGCAACGCAGTATCCAATGGCAGCTGACTGTCAGCATGGGCGCGGCCCTGTTGGCCAGCCTGTTGATCGTGATCCTGGTGTATGCCTCGGCCGTCGACCGGCTCGCCGAGCGCTACCTGATCGGCGAAGCCCTGCCAGCCAACATCACCGCCATCCGCAACGACATCGAGCGCACGCTCAGCGGGCCGGTTACCGCAACGGCCGGGATTGCCGGCAATACGCTGGTGCATGACTGGCTCACGGCCGGCGAGGACGCGAGCGAGGCGCAGGCCATCGGCCGCTACCTGCAGGGCGTGAAGACGCAGCAGAACGCACTGACGACCTCGATCGCGGTGCTCGACAGCGGCAACTACTATTCCGAGACCGGCCTGAGCCGCACGTTGTCGCGCGCAGCGGCCGGCGACGCCTGGTTCTACAGCCTGATCGACAGCGGCGTGGATAAACGCTTCGAGATCGACATCGACAAGACTACCCGCCAGCCGACGCTGTTCATCAACCAGCGCATCAGCGCCAATGGCCGCACCCTCGGCGTCGCCGGATTGGGCTACAGCCTGAGCAGCATGTCCGAGCTGGTGGCCAATTTCCGCTTCGGCGAGCGTGGCGAGGTGTATCTGGTCGGTGCCGACGGCCGGGTCAAGGTGCATCCGCGCAACGAGAACAACGACCGTGTGGCGCTGGCCGAGCTGACCGGCGATACGGCGGCCGGCGAACTGCGCAGCGGCGGCGGCAAGGTGGTGCGCTTCGAGCGCGACGGCGAGGCGTTCCTGGCGATGGCGCAGCCGCTGGAAGCGCTCGGCTGGTGGCTGGTCAGCGAGGTGCCCGAAGCCGAGATCTTCGGCGAAGCACGGCGCACGCTGTGGATCACCAGCCTGATCGGTGCGGCCGTCGGCCTGGCGTTCCTCGGCGTGATCGTGCTGCTGGCGCGCGGGTTGGTGCGACCGATCCGCCAGGTAACCGCGGCGCTGGTAGAGATCGGCGGCGGCGGTGGTGACCTGACGCGGCGTCTCGATGAAAGCCGCGCCGATGAGTTGGGCGACCTGGCACGCGGCTTCAACCGCTTCCTCGGCAGCCTGCGTGAACTGATCGGCGATGTGCTTACCACCAGCGAGCGGCTGCGCAACGCCGTCGGCCAGGTCGCGCAGGTGGTCGACAACACTGCCGCGCGCGCCGGCCGCCAGCACGAGATGACCGACATGGTGGCCACCGCCGTGCACGAAATGGGGCTGACCGTGCAGGAGATCGCGCGTAATGCCAGCAGCGCGGCGCAGGCTTCGCAAGGCGCGCGTGACGAGGCCGTGCAGGCGCGTCGGGTGGTCGGCGAGTCGATCGCGCATATCGAGAAGATGTCCGGCGAGATCGGTGAGGCGGCCGGCTCGGTGACCGAACTGGCGCAGCAGGTGGCGTCGATCGATCAGGTGCTGGCGGTCATCCGGGGCATTTCCGAGCAGACCAACCTGCTGGCGCTGAACGCGGCCATCGAGGCAGCGCGGGCGGGCGAGATGGGCCGTGGTTTTGCCGTGGTCGCCGACGAGGTGCGCACGCTGGCCAGCCGCACGCAGGGCTCGACCGACGAGATCCAGCAGATGATCCAGCGGCTCAAGAGCGGCGCCGACAATGCCGTTGCCTCGATGCACGCCGGGCAGGCGGCCACCGGCACCGGCGTGCAGGCCAGCCAGCGCACCGGTCAGTCACTGGGCGCGATCACCGAGCAGGTCGAGGCCATCAGTGACATGAACACCCAGGTTGCCGCGGCAACCGAGGAGCAGAGCAGCGTCACCGAGGAGATCACCCGTAACGTGCAGGGTATCGCCGACCTGGCCCAGGCCACGGCGCGCGATGTGCAGGCCTGCCGCAGCGACTGCCAGGCGCTGTCGCAACTGGCCGAAGACCTCGGGCGGCAGATGGGAAGTTTCCGGCTGTAAGGGGTTGCTTATGGGTTGGTAGGGCCGGATTGTCGGCGCGGGGCGACTGCTTTGCCGCATGCTGATTACCGAGTGCGCTCGGTAATCGCGGGCTACGAAAACACTGGCCGAACCACGAAAAAGGCGACCCGCAGGTCGCCTTTTTCTTTGCCGCATCAGGCCCGTAGCAGGCCTTAGAAATGCGCCTTGACGATGGCGCTGAAGGTGCTCTGATCGGTCTTGCCGACGAAGTTGCGGCTGACGTAGCCGCCGTCCTCGATGCCGTACTTGTCCGACCAGTAGTCGTACTCGATACCGACATAGAGCCGCCCCGGGGTGTAATCCAGCGCCTTGCCCAGGTCGTACTTGATCTGCGGCACGATGTGCAGGTTCCGCGAGATGAAGTCGCCGCGCCGCTCGGAACCGGCGTCGTTGATCACCCAGTCGATGAAACCGTCGAAGAGGATGTCCGACTTGCCTATCGGGAAGGTCATCGCCCAGGTCGGAGTCAGCTGCCACTGGCCGGAGGGTTTACCGGTGCTGCCGTCGGGCTTGCGGTAGTAGAGGTTCAGGGCCAGGCGGTCGAAGCCGGGTACGTTGAGGTCCACCGCCGGGCCGAGCAGGTAGTTCTGGTTCGGTGTGCCGTCGGCCTGGCTTTCGCCGCGCTCGTAGGTGGCGGCGATCAGCACGTCCTTGATCGGGCCGAACGACAGGTCCTGGCCGCTGATCTTGCCCAGCGACAGGCGCGGGCTGAACTCGCCGTAGTAGGTGTGGCCGTCGTTGCCGTTGGGGCCGTTGTACCAGATGTTGTCGACGAACAAGAACATGTCACCCCAGGTCCAGCCGCTGGCGTGCTCGAAGGTGACGGTCTGTTGGGTGTCCGGGTCGATCTTGTAATCCTTGCCGTACAGGTAGGTCAGGCTGTTGTCCTGCCAGAGCAGCGCATCACCGGCCATCGCGGGGGCGGCGAGAAGGCTGCCGGCGAGGGCGAGGCAGAGCGGGGCGGTCTTGAAATGCATGGTGGTGGTCCCTGTGGAAATCTTCGTGCGTGAAGCCGGGCAGTGAGCGGCGCGTATTGTCGGTGATGCGCCGGGCGGCGCAAGGGCGCGAAGCGATGGCGCCGCGAACGCATCGTCGGAAGACGAGGATGCGTGGAAGAAATCGGGCGGGTGGGCATGGGCTGCTCGGCCGGTACGGCGATGGCGAGCGGCAGCGCTGCGGATTGCGGTCATGGTTAAGCCTGCCTTATTTGTTGTTGTTCGGCTTGAGAGGCTTCACGGCGCCTCCGACACCCGCGCGCCGCACAGCGAGAGGGAACGCGGGATGGGCAGACTATAACAACCTGTGCACAGTGTTTTAAACAACAAGATGTACGGATTGTGCACAATTATTCCTGCCGTTCATCCGACCAATCGTTCGGCGGCGGGCCGCACCTCTTCGGGCAGCAATTCCCGCGCGACGTTCTCGGCGAGGCCGGTGCCGGCTTCGGTCATGGTCAGGTAGGTGTGATCGGCGCCGGCCGCCTGGATGCGTTCGGCGATGTCTTCGTACAGCGCGTGGGAGACGATCAGCCCCTTGAAGCCGATCGAGCGCAGCTTGGTGGTGGAGATAATCTTCGCCTCGGCATCGTTCATCGCCAGCACCACGGCCTTCACGTCGTTCATCTGCAGGTTCTGCCAGAACATCTGGTCCTCGGCGTCGGCGAAGAACACGTTGCGGCCTTCGGCGACGTTGCGCTCGACCATCACCGGGTCGGAGTCCAGGCTGACCAGGCGAAATCCTTTGCGCAGCAGGTGATCGTAGGCAGCGCGCCCGGTCCGGCCCATGCCCATCACCAGGATTTGCGCATCGCCCAGCGACACCGGCTGCTCGTCGGGATGGCGGGTATTGCGTTCCAGCGGGATCAGCCATTTGGCCAGGCGTTCATAGGCCGGGTGAACGATACGGTTGAGCTGCGCGGAGATCACGAACGACAGCGCCACGCTGATCGCCAGCGGCGTCAGCCATTGCGGCAATACCACACTGGCGACGATCAGGCCGAATTCGCTGTAGTTGGTCAGGCTCGAGGCGCTGAGGAACGCGCTGCGTGCGCGCAGGCGGAAGCTGAGGAACAGGAAGAAGAACAGCATGCCCTTGAGCGGCAGCAGCAGCGCCACGACCGTGGCGAAGATCATCGCGTTGGTATCCGGCAGGCCGCCGATGCCGATCTGCAGGAAGAAGCCGACCAGGAACACTTCCTTGATCGCCCACAGCGAGTTGGAAAGTTCGGTGGCGCGCTTGTGCTTGGCGAGCATGGCGCCGAAGGCCAGCGCGCCGAGTTCCGAGCTCAGCCCGACCGCCTCGAAGCCCATGCCGCCGACCACCAGCGCCAGCATCAGGCCGAGCAGGACCATCAGCTCCTCATGGCCGCTGTGATCGAGCAGGCGGAACAGTGCCGGGCGCAGCAGCGGCAGCATGAACACCAGCAGCGCCCAGGGCGACGGCACCTGGCCGGCCGCCAGGCTCATGACCACCAGCGCGATGAGGTCCTGGACGATCAGCACGCCGATCGCCACCCGACCGTGGAAGGCTTTCAGCTCGCGCTTGCCTTCCAGCACCTTGGCCGCCAGTACGGTGCTGGAGAATGACAGCGCGATGGCCAGCAGCAGGCTGTCGCGCCAGCTGGCGTCGAACACCAGCACGATGGCCGGCAGCACCAGCACGCTGGAAATGGCGAAATGCAGCAAGCTGCCGCCGATCACCTCGCGGCGCACCAGGTTGCTCAACTTGAGTTTGAGGCCGACGGTGAACAGCAGCAGGAGCACGCCGAGGTGCGCCAGGTGCTGCAGGATCACGCCATCCTGGCGGCCGACGCCCACGTGGTCGCCCACTGCCGCCAGGGCGAAGCCGGCGCCCAGGTAGCCGATCAGCGGCGGCAGGCCGATGGCGCGGGCGATCAGGCCCAGGGTGAAGGCGAAGGCGATCCAGCTGGCTTCAATCATCGGGGAAGGTGTCCGGCGGCGATGGCGGGGCGCGCATTTTAGCCAAGCCGGCGAATCCGTGGATGATCGATCGCAATTCGTGTTCGCGAAAAGCACGAAGCCCGCCAATGGCGGGCCTCGAGATCGACGGGCGGGGTAGTCAGTGGCTGGCGCCGGTAAGCAGGCTGCGCTCGGTGCCGCCAAGCACGTTGAACAGCAGGTTGAGCGTCACGGCGCTGATGGTCGCCACGGCGATGCCGCTATGGGTGATCGACTCCATCCACTGCGGCAGATGGGCGAAGAACTCCGGACGGATCACCGGCACCATGCCCAGGCCGATGCTCACGGCCACCAGCAGCTGGTTGCGCCGGTCGGCGATGTCGGCTTCCTGGAGAATCTTGATGCCGGTGGCGGCAACCATGCCGAACATGGCGATGCCGGCGCCGCCGAGTACCGCGGCCGGAATCGAGGCGACTAGAAACGCCGCCTTGGGCAGCAGGCTGAGGCTGATCAGGATGACCCCGGCCAGTGCCGTGACATAGCGGCTGCGCACGCCGGTCATCTGCACCAGGCCGATGTTCTGCGCGAACGAGGAGTGGGTGAAGGTGTTCATGAAGCCGGCGAAGAAGGTCGCGCCAGCGTCGCACAGCAGCCCGCGGCGCAGGCGTTGCGGATCGACGGTTTCGCCGGTGATCTTCCCGAGCGCGAGGAACATGCCCGCCGACTCGACGAAGATGATCACCACCACCAGGCACATCGACAGGATCGGCGCGAGCGAGAAGGTCGGCGCGCCGAAGTGGTTCGGCATCACCACCTGCAGCCCCGGCGTCTGCGCCAGCCCGGACAGATCGACCATCCCCAGCATGCCGGCCAGCACGTAGCCCAGCGCCATGCCGATCAGCACCGAGACATTGACCCAGAAGCCGCGCATGAACTGGTTGATCAGCAGGATCGTGGCCAGCACCGCAGTCGCCACGCCCAGGTAGTGCAGCGCGCCGAACTGCGTCGCGCCGCTGCCGCCGCCGGCCCAGTTGACCGCCACCGGGAACAGCGAGAGGCCGATCGAGGTGATCACCGTGCCGGTTACCAGTGGCGGGAAGAAGCGCACGATCTTGCAGACGAAGGGGGCGATCAGCAGGCCGAACAGGCCGGCCGCGATGGTCGCGCCGAAGATGCCGGTGAGACCGACGCCGGGCATGCCGGCCATCACCACCATGCTGCTCACCGCGGCGAAGCTGGCGCCCATCATCACCGGCATGCGGATGCCGGCCGGGCCGATCCCCAGCGATTGCACCAGCGTGGCGATGCCCGCCACCAGCAGGTCGGCATTGATCAGCAGGGCGATTTCCTCGCGCGACAGGCCGGCCGCCTGGCCGATGATCAGCGGCACGGCAACGGCGCCGCCGTACATCAGCAGCACGTGCTGCAGGCTCACCAGCAGCAGTTGCAGGGGCGGCAACCGCCGCTCGGCGGGCGGATTCTGGTCGTTCATCAAAACACCTCGGGCGATTCTTGTTGTTGGCTTTCGCGATAGCGCCCTCGAGGAGGGGCCGGGTATTTCGTCGTGCAGCGTTGGCTTTTCTAGGAATGATCGGGCCGTACCTGAAGAGGTACGGCCCGGGGGTGTCACTCGGTGCGGGCGCCCTGGGCGATCCAGCTGGCAAGCAGGTCGCGCTCATCCTGCGTCATCTGGGTGATGTTACCCAGCGGCATGATCTGGCTGGCGACGGTCTGCGCGTGGATCTTCGCCGCCTGCTGGCGAATCTGCTCGGGCGTGTCGAACATCACCCCGGCCGGCGCGGCGCTGAACATCGGGCTGCTCGGCTGGGCCGAATGGCAGACGGTGCAGCGCTCGTGGATCACCTCGTTGACCTCCTCGAACATCGAGCCCTGCGCATGGGCGGCGGCCGCTGCGCTGGCACGTTCGGCCGGGGTGGCGGCGAGGTTCGGCGCGGCCGGCTGGCGATTCGGTGTGGTGACGAAGGCCAGGCAGACCATGCCGACGGCAGCTGCCGGCAGTGCCCAGGCGAAGCGGTTGCTGTCGTGACGGGTGTTGAAGAAGTGCCGCACCAGGACCGAGAGTGCCGCCAGGCCAGCGAGGATCAGCCAGTTGTACTGACTGCCGTAGGTGCTCGGGAAGTGGTTGCTGATCATGATGAACAGCACCGGCAGGGTGAAGTAGTTGTTGTGCCGCGAGCGCAGCAGGCCCTTGGCCGGCAGTACCGGGTCGGGCGTGCGGTTCTGCTCGATGGCGGCGACCAGTGCGCGCTGCGCCGGCATGATGATGCGGAACACGTTGCCGACCATGATGGTGCCGAGCAGCGCGCCGGTGTGGATGTAGGCCGCGCGGCCGCTGAAGATCTGCGTATAGCCCCAGCACGCGGCGATCACCAACACGAACAGCACCAGGCCGAGCAGTGCCGGGGTCTTGCCCAACGGCGAATCGCAGAGCAGGTCATAGATGAACCAGCCGACGATCAGCGAACCGAAGCCGATAGCCACGGCAGCGGCGGGGGACAGCTCGACGCCCGGTGCGATCAGGTACAGGCTTGGGTTGAGGTAGTAGACCACCAGCAGCAGGGCGACGCCCGACAGCCAGGTGGTGTAGGCCTCCCACTTGAACCAGTGCAGGTTCTCCGGCATCTGCGGCGGTGCCAGCTTGTATTTTTCCAGATGGTAGATACCGCCGCCGTGGATGGCCCAGAGGTCACCCGATAGCCCTTCGCGCGGGTTGCTGCGGTTGAGGTTGTTCTCCAGCCAGACGAAATAGAACGAAGCACCGATCCAGGCGATGCCGACGATCATGTGAATCCAGCGTATTCCCAGGTTTAGCCATTCGGTCAGATGAGCATCCATTTTTACGTACCTCTTCCCGACCTTCGCAGAGAGGGCCGGGCTTTCTTATTAGGGTTGGGGGTCGAGGAGGAGTTGCTGATCCTCTGTAAAAAAGAACTCGTCGCAGTTGTTGCCAGAACCGCTGCGATCGACCACCAGGAATTCATCCCGCTTTTCGATCGTCAGCACCGGGTGGTGCCAGACGCCGCGGTGGTAATTGACGCCCTGCCTGCCATTGCTGGCGAATGCGCGGACGTGGCCCGGTACAGGTGCATCGCCAAGTGGCGCGACCACGACCAGAAAGGGGTTGCCGTGCAGCGGCACGAAGGCCTGACTGCCCAGCGGATGACGCTCCAGCATGCGGATGACCAGCGGCATCTCGAGCGCTTCGGCGGCGAAGATGCTGATGATGGCGCGGTCGTCCGGCTGTGCGGTCTCCACCGTTGCCAGCTTGTGATAGCGGCGGGTGGAGCCGTTGTTGATCATGAAATAGTCGCTGCCCTCGGTCTCGATGACGTCGCCGAAGGGGGCGAAGGCTTCCTTGGTCAGCGGTTCGATGGTCAGCGTACGCATGGCATTCTCGTTAGTTATGGGATGGGTGGCAGGGCGACGCGCGCCGCCCTGCCCGTGGCTCAGCGGGCCACCTTGCCGAACAGGCGCAGCCGGCTGACGCCGCCGTCCGGGAAGATGTTCAGGCGCACGTGGGTCACCGGGCCGAGCTTGGCGATCTGCTCGACGAACTCGTGCTCCGCATGCATGGAGAGCTTCTGGCTCGGCAGCAGTTCGCGCCAGAACAGGCTCTGCGTCTCGATCTGGCTGTCGGTGCCGCCCTTCACGTAGGCCGCCTGGATGGTGCAGCTGTCCGGGTAGTTGCCCTTGAAGTGCAGGGTGTCGACGACGATGCGCTCGATTTCGCCCGGATGGCCGAGGGCGACGATGACCCAGTCATTGCCCGGCGTGCGGCGGCGGGCGGTTTCCCAGCCGTCACCCATGTTCTCGCCGCGGTTCGGGTTGAGGATGTTGCTCATGCGGCCGAAGTGCTCGTCGGAGCAGGCCAGCGCGCGACCGCCGTTGAGCGCGGCGGCCAGGTCGACCTGCTCGTTGTCGCCGATGCTCGACCAGTCGCGATAGGGGATGCCGTGTACGCGCAGGCGCGCCACGCCGCCGTCCGGGTAGATGTTGAAACGCAGGTGGCTGACCGGCTGCTCGCAGGCGATCTCGTGGTAGTGGTGGCTGTCGCCCTTGAGGTCCACCGCCGGAAGGATTTCCGTCCAGACCGTGTCTTCGCGCGGGTCACCCTCGGCGACGAAGCAGGCTTCCAGCGAGGCCGACGGTGGCACGTTGCCGCGGAAGAAGCTGGTGTCGATGTCCACACCCTTGATCCAGCCCGGCACACCAAGGCGGATCACCGCGTGGTCATAGCCCTCGAAGCGCTTGCGGCGCGACTCCCAGCCGTCCATCCACTTGCCGTTGTCATCGAACACGCCCTCCTTCCATACGGCCGGACCGGGCTGGAACATCCGGTTGACATCGGCGAACCAGTCATCGGTGACGGAAATGGCACGGGTGCCCAGACGGGCGTCGGCCAGGTTGACGTATTTTTCGAAGGGTGCGGCGTAAGCTTTCATGTCATCTGCCCTGATTGGAATTGAGCGGTTTCTGCCTTTGTTGCCTGTGTTGCGGTGTTGCCTGTTACATCGCCTCCAGCCGGAACCGGGCGATCTTGTTGATTTCCGCCAGCGCCCGGGCGAATTCCTGCTCGGGACTGTTGTGGATACGCTCCTCGAACGCAGCGAGGATCTGGTGCCGGTCGCTGCCCTTGACCGCCATGATGAAGGGGAAGCCGAACCTGGCCTTGTACGCATCGTTGAGCTCGGTGAAGCGGGCGAACTCCTCGGCGGTGCATTCATGGATGCCGGCGCCGGCCTGCTCGTTGGTGCTTGCTGCGGTCAGCTCGCCGCGGATGGCGGCCTTGCCGGCGAGATCCGGGTGGGCGTTGACCAGTGCCAGCTGGGTGGCGTGGTCGGCGGCGAGCATGGCCTGCGACAGGCGGCGGTGCATGACGTCGATGTCGTCCAGCGTGGCGTCGACGCCGGCGTCGTAGACGGTTTCGGCGACCCACGGCGAGTGCTCGTAGACATCGGCAAAGGCGGCGACGAAGGCGTCGCGGTCGAGAGTCGAAGGCTTGATGGTCTTGAACGCGCTCATGCGTTGCGCTCCGCAGTCATGGGGTGGGTGGTGTGCCAGTGGCGCGCGATATCGACGCGGCGGGCGAACCAGACCTTCTCATGCCCCTTCACGTAGTCGATGAAGCGAGCCAGCGCGGCCATGCGCGCCGGACGCCCGAGCAGGCGGCAGTGCATGCCGATGGTCAGCATCTTTGGTGCGCCTTCGCAGCCTTCGGCGTAGAGCACGTCGAAGGCGTCCTTCAGGTAATTGAAGAAGTCGTCGCCGCTGTTGAAGCCCTGCACCTGGGTAAAGCGCATGTCGTTGGTGTCCAGCGTGTAGGGGATCACCAGGTGTGGCTTGACCGGCGCCGAATCGGGGTCCCAGTAGGGCAGGTCGTCGTCATAGGTGTCGGAGTCATAGAGGAAGCCGCCTTCCTCGCGTACCAGGCGCCGGGTGTTGGGGCTGGTGCGGCCGGTGTACCAGCCCAGCGGGCGTTCTCCGGTCAGTTCGGTGAGGATGCGGATCGCCTCGAGCATGTGCTCGCGCTCCTCGGCCTCGTCCATGTACTGGTAGTCGATCCAGCGGTAGCCGTGGCTGCAGATCTCGTGACCGTCGGCGACCATCGCCTTGATCACCTCTGGATGACGCTGGGCGGCCATCGCGACGGCGAAGATGGTCAGCGGAATGTCGTGGCGCTTGAACAGCCGGAGCAAACGCCAGACGCCGGCGCGGCTGCCGTATTCATAGAGCGATTCCATGCTCATGTGGCGCACGCCCTGCAACGGCTGCGCGGCGACCATCTCGGAGAGAAAGGCCTCGGATTCCTTGTCGCCATGCAGCACGCAGCGTTCGCCGCCTTCCTCGTAATTGAGTACGAAGGACAGGGCGATGCGGGCCTCGCCTGGCCATTGGGGGTGGGGCGGGTTGCTGGCGTAACCGATTAGGTCGCGGGGGTAGTCGGCGCTCACGGCGATGGGTCCTGTATGGCGGGTCGCAGCAGTGCGACCGGATGGCCTGATTGTATACAAAACCGATTACCCAATGTAAACCATAAAAATCACCGAGCGTGCCGCCTGCCGCCTTATGGCAGTCTGCTATATGCCGCTGGCTTAAGCGCTGCCGATGCGATGGGTGATAGGGCGGAGGGTGGAAAGCGTGGCGTGTCTTTTATGTATACAAAATATACGAATATTGTCTTGAATATTTTGCGCCGACTTGGCTATCCTCAACCCACTTTCAAACAAGCGGAGGTGCTCGTGGGACGTTTGACCACACACGTACTGGATGCGGCGCACGGTTGTCCGGGCAGCGGCATCAAGGTGACGCTGTTTCGCATCGAGGGGCAGGGCCTGGAGCTGGTCGCCACCCGCGAAACCAATGCTGACGGCCGCTGCGACAGCCCCTTGCTGGAAGGGGACGACTATCGCTCGGGCGTCTACCAGCTGCATTTCCAGGCGGGCGATTACTACCGGCGCCGCGGTGTGACGCTGGGAGCGCCGGCGTTTCTTGATGAAGTGGTGCTCCGGTTCGGCATCGATGCCGGGCAGGATCACTATCACGTGCCGCTGCTGATTTCGCCGTATAGCTATTCCACCTATCGGGGTAGCTGATCCGTTTGCCGTGCAATGACTCTCCCTGAGTCCCTTTTTACCCGCCCTTGTGGCGGGTTTTTTATGGGGGAGTTATGTCGCCGAGAAAAACCATAGGGTGGAAAGCCGCGCAGCGTTTGGCTCCAGGGGCGGCACGCACGCTTGTGTCTGGCGTGGCGCTTTCCTCGGCTCGGACTACAGGTTGCGCCTTGCACGGCGCGTCACTTTCTCTTGTCTCGCCAAGAGAAAGTAACCAAAGAGAACGCGACCCCTACATCCGGGTCTGGCCGCTGCGCGACCAGACTTCCCTCACTCCGGCATTGCTCCAGGGGCACGTCACGAAGGGGCATCCCGCCTGGGCGGCCCCGTCCTTCGTTCCTCGCTCGGCGTCCATGCCTCGCGTCCCCCTGCGTAACGCCTGCGTTCGGCCTCCTGAAGGGGAAGGGAGTCCGGGTCGCCTGAAGGATCGAAAGCCGGCTTCGCTTTTCCCTGCACAGCCCGGCAGGCGACACCTCTTTCCCCTTGCAGCAGGCCGAGTGGAGCCAGCACGGGGAGCGAGCGGCATGGATGCCGCGAGAGGCGTAAAGGGCCAGGGATGGCCCTTGTACGCCGGTCCCCGGAGTGCTGGCGGAAGGAGGGAAGTCTGGGAGCACAGCTCCCGGACCCGGATGAAGGGGCGCGCTTTCTTTTGCTTACTTTTCTTTGCGCGTGCAAAGAAAAGTGAGGCGCCGTGCGAGGCGCAACCTGTAGCCCGAGCCGAGGAAAGCGCGACGTCATACACACCGAGACACGCGCCGAAACCCACCAAGGTGGAAAACGCTGCATGGTTTTCCACCCTGCGACCCCTCTGGCCAGCCGAGAGAACTTGAGGCGTTGCTATGCGTCGCGGCCTGAGCCGCCGCTACGCGGCCAGCCAAGTCACCGACTCATCAGAGACGCCGCCCCCGCCCCCCCAAACAGCGCCGCGCTGGTGCGGTTGAACCACACGTGCCCGCGTCCGGTGCGCAGGTACCGCGCTGCGCCTTGCGCGCCCAGCCCATAGGCCAGCTTGCAGCACAGATCGAGCACCGCCCAGGTCGCGATCATCACCAGTAACTGCGGCAGCAGCGGCTGCCCGGCGCTGAGGAACTGCGGCAGGAAGGCGGCGAAGAACAGGATGTCCTTCGGGTTGCTGCCGCCCAGCATGAACGCCCGTCCGAACAGCCGGCCGAAGCGCGGTGCCAGTGCCGGGGTTTCGATTGATCGTGCGGCGGGGGCCTGGCGTGCCTCCTGCCAGCTCTGCCAGGCGAGATAGAACAGGTACAGCGCACCAATCAGCTTGAGCGTGCTGAACAGTTGCTCCGACGCCAGCAGGATGGCGCCGAGCCCCAGTGCCGAGGCGCTGAGCAGGAGGATCGAGGCCGTGACCCCGCCGAGAAACGCCGGCCACGAACGGCGCACCCCATAGTTCAGGCTGTTGCTGATCATCAGCAGCGACAGAGGGCCGGGGATCAGAATCACCACCAGCGCCGCACTCGCATACAACAACCAGGTTTCCAGACTCATCACTTCCTCCTGACAAATGCAAAAGCCCCGCCGCGATGCGACGGGGCGATGGTGCGTACCCCGCTTAGAGGAACGCGAATTTGGCGATGAAGATCACGCACAGCACGTACAGGCTGATCGACACCTTATCGCGCTGGCCGGTCAACAGCTTCAGCGTGGCATAGGTGAGAAAGCCCAAGGCGATGCCGTTGGCGATGGAGAAGGTCAGTGGCATCATCACCACGGTCACGATAGCCGGGATGGTGTCGGTGTGATCTTTCCAGTCGATGTGCGCCATGCCACTCATCATCAGCATGGCCACATAGATCAGCGCGCCGGCGGTGGCGTAGGCCGGAATCATGCCGGCCAGCGGGGCGAGGAACATCGCGGCGAGAAACAGTACGCCGACCGTGATCGCGGTGAGGCCAGTGCGGCCGCCGGCGGCGACGCCCGAGGCACTTTCCACGTAGCTGGTCACCGGCGGGCAGCCGACGAACGCGCCGACCACGCTGGAGGTGCTGTCGGCCTTCAGTGCGCGCGACAGGTCCTTGATGCGGCCCTCGTCATCCACCAGGTTGGCGCGATGCGCGACGCCCATCAGCGTTCCGGCGGTGTCGAACATGTTCACGAAGAGGAAGGCGAGAATCACGCTGATCATCGCCACGTCCAGCGCGCCGAGGATATCCATTGCCAGCCAGGTCGGCGCCAGGCTCGGCGGCATCGACACCAGGCCGCGATACTCCACCAGACCGAGGCCCCAACCGATGGCGGTAACGGCCAGCATGGCGATCAGGATCGCGCCGAACACGTTGCGATGGCTGAGCACGGCGATCAGCAGGAAGCAGATGCCCGCCAGCAGCGCCGAAGGCTCGCCGAACGAACCCAGTGTCAGCAGCGTGGCGGGGCTGTCCACCACGATGCCGGCAGTCTTCAGGCCGATCAGCCCGAGGAACAGGCCGACGCCGGCGCCCATGGCGAAGCGCAGACTCATCGGGATGCTGTTGAGTAGCGATTCGCGGATCTTCGACAGGCTCATGAAGACGAAAAGCACGCCGGAGATGAACACTGCACCCAGCGCGATCTGCCAGCTGTAGCCCATCTCGCCGACCACCGTGTAGGTGAAGAACGCGTTGAGGCCCATGCCCGGCGCCAGTCCGACCGGCCAGTTGGCATACAGCCCCATGAGGAAGCAGCCCAGCGCCGCACCGATGCAGGTGGCAACGAAGGCGGCGCCGTGGTCCACGCCGGCTTCGGCCATGATGTTCGGGTTGACGAAGATGATGTAGGCCATGGTGACGAACGTGGTCAGGCCTGCGAGCAGCTCGGTACGCACGCTGGTGCGGTGTTCGCTGAGCCTGAAGAAGCGATCGAGTCGGCCGGGGGCCCGGTGCTGCGCCGGGGTGGCCCGCTGTTCCTGCGTGATGTTTTCCACTGGGTGTTCCTCATCGTTCTTGTTGTCGATCACCCAGAGCCTGAGTGCTCCCGAGGGCGGGTGATGGGTGCGCTCGATCTGTCTCAAGTTGACTGAGAGGTCAGAAAGGCGTGTCGCGATTATGATGTTGTATACAAAAAAAGCAAACGCGGATTGGCTATAAAATCCGCGCCGGATGTCGTTGATCGCATCTAGCCAAAGATGGAATATTCGGGCGAAGCGCGGCGGTACGATACTGATACCCGGATCGTGCGGCGGTTTCGACCCTGCGCCAAGCGAGTGGCCAAAGAACCGAGACGCGCGTTCTAGAGCATTTCACGTCATGAATTGTGCACAATCGTGGGGTGCGTCATTTTCGCCAATCTGCTTCGGCGAACTGCCAGCGGCTCGCGGAACACAGTAAAGTTGCGCTGCCGACACCAGGATGCGAACTCTCGATGAACGAACAACTGCAGCCGCTGAAGAAGCCAACCCGCGCGGGCAAGGGCCGGACCGGAACCCAGGACGATATCGTCTACGCGCACATATTCGACGCCATCCTCGAACAGCGGCTGGCCCCCGGTACCAAGCTCAGCGAAGAAGCGCTGGGGGAAATCTTCGGCGTCAGCCGTACCATCATTCGCCGTGCACTGTCGCGCCTGGCCCACGAGGGGGTGGTGCTGCTGCGACCCAATCGCGGCGCGGTGGTGGCCAGCCCGAGCGTCGATGAGGCGCGGCAGATCTTCTTCGCCCGCCGGCTGGTCGAGCGTGCGATCACCGAGCTCGCGGTACAGCACGCCAGCGACGCCCAGCTGGCCGAGCTGCGACAGATGGTGAGCGACGAACGCGACTGCTTCGCCCGCGGCGACCGCGGCGCCGGCATCCGGCTGTCCGGCGAGTTTCACCTCAAGCTGGCCGAGGCGGCGAAGAACGCCCCGCTGATCAGCTTCCAGCGCAGCCTGATCTCGCAGACTTCGCTGATCATCGCGCAGTACGAAAGCGGAAGCCGCTCGCACTGCTCCTACGATGAGCACAACGAGCTGATCGATGCCATCGCCGCCCGCGATACCGATCTGGCGGTGCGCCTGATGCTGCATCACATGGATCACATCGACAGCAAGCTCAACCTCGAAGAAGACAGCGCCTCGGGCGACCTGCACGCGGTGTTTTCGCACATCTTGGCGCGCAAGAAGCCCAGGCGCTGAGGCCGGCCAGCCGCGTCAGTCGACCACCTCGCTGAGATCGATGCGGCGCCATAACGCTTCGGCGAAGCTGTACAGCGCGAAGGCGAACAGCCCCGCGCCGATCGCCAGCAACAGCCAGCCGCCTGCCGGCAATGACTGCAGGGCTTCCAGCGCCTCCTTGAGTCCAGGCGGATCAGTGGGTTCGTAGCGGCCGCCGCCCATGAACAGCAGGCCGGCAATGATCAGAAAGGCGCAGCCGCGCGCCGCCAGGCCGGTGCGCGAAACCGGGCGCACCATGCGCATGGTCTGCGCATCGCACTGGAAGTAGCGCTCGAAATGCGCGCGCCAGGCTTTGACCAGATGCGCGACGCCAACCCCCAACGGCACCAGCGCCACGATCCAGATCAGCAGATTCGAGTGCTGCAGGCCGAGCAATCTCTGCAGCGAATCGCTGCTGCCGCCGCCTCCGCTCGCGCCGACCGAATCCAGGCCGCTGACCAGGCTGAGAGTGAATAGGGCCAGCAGCAGATTGACCGTCGCGCTGCCGAGCAGGCCGGCGCGGATCAGCAAGCCCTTGGCGTCGCTGCCGTGGCGATCGGTATCGCCGATAGCCTGGGTGAGCCGCCAGGCGACGTGGGCCATAAGCCCGATGACCACCAGCCAGAGCAGCGCGGCGCCGAACGGCTGGGCGAGCAGTCGCTGAATCGCGCCCTTCGTATCCACGGTCTGCCCGGCGCCCAGCGCGGCGAGCACGGCAAAGAGGGCGACGATGGAATAGACGGCTCCCCGCGCAGCGTAGCCGCTGCGGGCAAGCCAGATCACTCCTCGATTCACGGTCATGTCTTTCGCTCCGTCGGGGCCGCGGATGACGCGCGGCTTCTCTAAGTGGGACGCGGCTCTGCCGGTTCGGTTCGTGCCGCCCGCGAAATCGGCCATCGGAAAAGAATTAATACCCGAGCGGAACGGGACGAAAAGCGCATGGTCTTATTCATCGTCCAGTTGCGTCTTCGGACGCTTGGGCACAGGAGGCGATAGGCCTGCGGAGAATCCAAGGAGTATCTCGATGAGAATCTGGACAGTGGTATTGCTCAGTGCAGCGCTGGTGTTGACGGGTTGCAGTTTCAGCGCGCCGGGTGTGCATGCGCGTATCGGCGATGCCGACGCGGTGCATCTGGATATCGGTGGTCATGGCCACGGCGGTGGTGGCTTCTGCCCGCCAGGCCATCGCATGAAGGGGAGCTGCTAAATGATCGCGCGCGTGCTTGCTGTTGCACTGGCGGCCCTGTTGATGTCCGGCTGCAGCCTGCGTCTGCCGGGTATCGGTATCGATATCGGCGATGTGGGGCATGGCGGCCCGCCGCATTGTCCGCCAGGGCAGGCGAAGAAGGGCAACTGCTGACCTTGATGGCGGGCGCATCGCCCGCCGCGTTCCGCTCTGACAGGATCGCTGCGCCGGCCTTGTTTCTCAGGAGGCAATCATGCCCCGACTCCCCCTGTTGCTTCTCGCGCTGAGCCTGCTCGGTGGCTGTACGGTTTACGGTCACGGCGATCATGACTATCACCGGCCGTATTACTACGGCGGCTACCAGGACCATCGTCACTCGAGCTATCCGACGCGTTATTACTACTACGACCGCCACGACTCTCGCCGCTACGCACCGTCGGTTCGCTACTACGACCGTCACGCACTCGACTACGACCGTCGTTACGACGGCCGCCATGACCGCGGCGACTATCGCTACGACCGGCACGACCGGCACGACCGGCGTTTCGACGGCGACAGACGGCACCCGACCAGATCCTACAGCCGCGCGCCGGAGCCCCGGCCGCAGGGCAAGCCGACGCACCGTGCCGGCTTGTACAAAGCGCAGCCGCAGGGCCGCTGGCGTGAACATCCGCGCGACGGCCGACGCGAACACTGAAGCCATGCTGGAGCGGACCGCGTTGCGGGTCTGAACTTCGCGCGACTCAGGGCGAGTGGAGTGGCGATTATCGAGCAAGCTGTCGATAATCGCCCGACTGCCAGCCGCCTCCCGGAGCCTCGCCATGACCGACGACACGCGCTTCCATCCCGCCGCGATGGCGCCACCCATCGTCGCCTCGCCGGCCAAGCGTATCGAAGCGCTGACCGGCGATCCCAACTTCATGACCTCGCTGGCGCGCGGGTTGGCGGTGATCCACGCCTTTCAGGAACGCAAGCGCCACCTGACCATCGCGCAGATCAGCCATCGCACGGAAATTCCCCGCGCTGCCGTGCGCCGCTGCCTGTATACGCTGATGAAGCTCGGCTACGTCACCACCGACGGGCGCACCTATTCGCTGCTGCCCAAGGTACTGACGCTGGGGCATGCCTACCTGTCTTCCACGCCGCTGGCGCTGAGCGCGCAACCGGTCCTCGACCGGCTCAGCGAGCAGCTGCACGAAGCCTGCTCAATGGCCACGCTGGAAGGTGACGAGGTGCTCTACGTCGCGCGCTCGGCCACGCCTCAGCGGCTGATTTCGGTAGACCTGTCGGTGGGCAGCCGACTGCCGGCGTACTGCACTTCGATGGGCCGCATCCTGCTGGCGGCGCTGGACGACACGGCGCTCGACGAGTACCTCGAACGCGCCGACCTGCAGGTCAAGACCAGCCGCACCCTGCACACGCCCGAGGCACTGCGGGCGAACATCGCGGAAATCCGCCATCAGGGCTGGGTCATCATCGACCAGGAGCTGGAAGTCGGTCTGCGCTCGCTGGCGGTTCCGCTCAAGGATTCCGCCGGCCAGGTGCTTGCCGCGCTGAACGTCGGCACCCATGCCGGACGTGTTTCGCGTCAGGAACTGGAGACGCGTTTCCTGCCGGTGCTGCTCGAAGCCAGTCGCGAACTGAGCACGCGGCTGTTTCATTGATGCAGCACCGATCAGGCCCCGCGACCGGTGCGCGGCGTCGTGATCTTGCTTTGGTGTGAAGGTGCTAATCGGTTCGATAATCGAACAGTATGTCGATTATCGGATTGTTAGGCGTGAGTTGGACCGTTACCGTTTTCTCCAACGCATCCGGCGTAATGAAAACCACACGAGGTCCGACTCATGGCTGAACTCCTCTCGCTCCGCGAAGCCGTCGAGCGCTTCATCCAGGATGGCGACACGGTTGCCCTGGAAGGCTTCACCCACCTGATTCCCACTGCGGCCGCCCACGAGATCGTCCGCCAGAACAAGCAGGAGCTGACCCTGGTGCGCATGACGCCGGACCTGGTCTACGACCTGCTGATCGGCGCCGGCTGCGCCAAGAAGCTGATCTTCTCCTGGGGCGGCAACCCCGGCGTCGGCTCGCTGCACCGCCTGCGCGACGCGGTGGAGAAGCAGTGGCCGCAGCCGCTGGAGATCGAAGAGCACAGCCACGCGGATCTGGCCAACGCCTACGTCGCCGGCGCCTCGGGTCTGCCGTTCGCGGTGCTGCGCGCTTACGCCGGCTCCGACCTGCCGAAGGTCAACCCGCTGATCAAGTCGGTCACCTGTCCGTTCACCGGCGAAGTGCTGGCCGCCGTGCCGAGCGTGCGCCCGGACGTCACCGTGATCCATGCGCAGAAGGCCGACCGCAAGGGCAACGTGCTGATCCAGGGCATCCTCGGTGTGCAGAAGGAGGCCGCCCTGGCCGCCAAGCGCTGCATCGTCACCGTCGAGGAGATCGTCGACGATCTCAACGCGCCGATGAACGCCTGCGTGCTGCCGACCTGGGCACTGACCGCGGTCTGCCGGGTGCCGGGCGGTGCGCATCCGTCCTACGCCCACGGCTACTACGAGCGCGACAACCGCTTCTACCAGTCCTGGGACCCGATCGCCCGCGATCGCGAGGCATTCAGCGCCTGGATCGACAGCTACATCCGCGGCACGGCCGATTTCGCCGAGTTCAAGCAAAAGCTCGCAGGGGAGGCCAAATGATGAGCGCCTACAGCACCAATGAAATGATGACCGTGGCCGCTGCCCGCCGCCTCGGCAATGGTAGCGTCTGCTTCGTCGGCATCGGCCTGCCGTCCAAGGCCGCCAACCTGGCGCGCTTGACCCATGCGCCGGAAGTCGTGCTGATCTACGAATCCGGCCCGATCGGCGCCAAGCCGAGTGTGCTGCCGCTGTCGATCGGCGACGGCGAACTGGCCGAGACCGCCGACACCGTCGTGCCCACCGGCGAGATCTTCCGCTACTGGCTGCAGGGCGGGCGCATCGACGTGGGCTTCCTCGGCGCCGCGCAGGTCGACAAGTACGGCAACATCAACACCACCGTGATCGGCGACTACCACCAGCCGAAGGTGCGCCTGCCCGGTGCCGGCGGTGCGCCGGAGATCGCCGGCAGTGCCAAGCAAGTGCTGATCATCCTCAAGCAGTCGCACCGTACCTTCGTCGACAAGCTGGCCTTCATCACCTCGGTCGGCTTCGGCGAAGGCGGCGAGCACCGCAAGCAGCTCGGCCTGCCTGGCAAGGGCCCGGTGGCGATCATCACCGACCTGTGCATCATGGAGCCTGAAGCCGGCACCAACGAGTTCGTCGTTACCGCGCTGCACCCGGGCGTGACCCGCGAGCAGGTGATCGAGAACACCGGCTGGGCGATCCGCTTCGCCGAACAGGTCACCACCACCGAAGCGCCGCGCGCCGAGGAACTGGAAGCATTGCGCGCCCTGGAAGCCCGCACCGCGGCCGCCCACGGCCAGCAAGGAGGTGAGGAATGAGCCGCGACGTCTTCATCTGCGATGCCGTGCGCACACCCATCGGCCGCTTCGGCGGCGCGCTGGCGGCAGTGCGCGCCGACGACCTGGCGGCGATCCCGCTCAAGGCGCTGCTCGAGCGCAACCCCGGGCTCGACCCGGCGGCGATCGATGAGGTGTTCATGGGCTGCGCCAACCAGGCCGGCGAGGACAACCGCAACGTCGCGCGCATGGCTGCGCTGCTCGCCGGGCTGCCGGACAGCGTGCCGGGCGTGACCCTCAACCGCCTCTGCGCCTCGGGCATGGATGCGGTGGGCACGGCCTTCCGCGCCATCGCGGCAGGCGAGCTGGAGCTGGCCATCGCCGGCGGCGTCGAGTCGATGTCCCGCGCGCCCTACGTGATGGGCAAGGCCGACAGCGCGTTCGGCCGCGGCCAGAAGATCGAGGACACCACCATCGGCTGGCGCTTCGTCAACCCGCTGATGAAGGCGCAGTACGGCGTGGATGCCATGCCGCAGACCGCCGACAACGTCGCCGATGACTGGCACGTCAACCGCGCCGACCAGGACGCCTTCGCCCTGCGCAGCCAGCAGCGTACCGCGGCGGCCCAGGCGGCCGGCTTCTTCGCCGAGGAAATCGTCCCGGTGGTCATCAAGACCCGCAAGGGCGAGACGCTGGTCGACACCGACGAGCACCCGCGTGCCGACACCACCGCCGAGGCCCTGGCCAGGCTCAAGCCGGTCAACGACGAGGGCAAGACCGTCACCGCCGGCAACGCCTCGGGCGTCAACGACGGCGCGGCGGCAATGATCCTCGCCAGTGCCGAGGCAGTGCAGAAATACGGCCTCAAGCCGCGCGCCCGGGTGCTCGGCATGGCCAGCGCCGGTGTCGCGCCGCGGGTGATGGGCATCGGCCCGGTGCCGGCGGTGAAGAAGCTCTGCGAGCGCCTCGGCAAGGCGGTGGACGAGTTCGACGTGATCGAACTCAACGAAGCCTTCGCCGCCCAGGGCCTGGCGGTGACCCGCGAGCTCGGCCTGGCCGACGACGATGCGCGGGTCAACCCCAACGGCGGCGCCATCGCCCTCGGCCACCCGCTGGGCATGAGCGGCGCGCGCCTGGTGCTGACCGCGGTGCACCAGCTGGAGAAGTCCGGCGGCAAGCTCGGCCTGGCGACCATGTGTGTCGGCGTCGGCCAGGGCCTGGCGCTGGCGGTGGAGCGGGTCTGAGGCAGGCACGCTAGAGTCTGCTCTGGCGTGAGCGCTCACTGCTGAGCGGGCGCGCCCCAGCCGAGCCTCGGATTCGACGCATCTTTATCCCGGCCGGCCGCATCGTTGAACGATACGTCGGCCGAACATCACGTTTGAAAAGAGTAAATGACCATGCCGACCATGAAATTGGCCGATGCCAGCCTGAACTACCGTTTCGATGGCGCCGAAGGCTTGCCGGTGCTGGTGCTCTCCAATTCGCTGGGCACCAGCCTGGGCATGTGGGATGAGCAGATTCCGGCCTTCGCCAGACATTTTCGCGTGCTGCGGTACGACACCCGCGGCCATGGTGAATCGAGCGTCAGCCCTGGCCCCTACAGCATCGAACAGCTGGGCCGCGACGTGCTGGGCTTGCTCGATGGGCTGGGAATTGAGCGTTTTACCTTCTGCGGGCTGTCGATGGGCGGCCTGATCGGCCAGTGGCTGGCGCTCCATGCCGGCCCGCGGCTGCAGCGCCTGGTGCTGTGCAACACCGCTGCGAAGATCGGCACCGAACAGGTCTGGAACGACCGCATCAAGACGGTACTCAACGGGCAGCAGCAAGCCATGCGCGACATGCGCGACGCCTCCATCGCGCGCTGGTTCACTCCTGGCTTCGCCGAACAGCAGCCTGACGTTGCACGGCGCATCACCGACATGATCGCCAGCACCTCGCCGGACGGCTACGTCGCCAACTGCGCCGCCGTGCGCGACGCAGATTTCCGTGAGCAACTAGCCGGCATCACAGTGCCCACCCTGGTGGTTTGCGGCGCCAAGGATCCGGTAACGACCGTGGAACATGGCCAGTTCATCCAGACACAAGTTGCCGGCGCGGAACTGGCAGTCTTCGAAGCCGCCCACCTCTCGAGCGTCGAGGCTGGCGAAGCCTTCACCCAGCGCGTGCTGGAATTCTTGGTCGGGTGAGGCAGCGAGGAGGAAGGGGATCCACGAAATAAAAAAGCCCTGTAGAACAGGGCTTTTTTGTGTGGTGTCTGGAGCGGGCGAAGGGAATCGAACCCTTTTGCCTAGTGTGTCGTTCCGTCGCAAAGCGTGTCGTTATGTGGTTTCCGGGCTGAACCAGCTGCTCAATTCGGCGCAATTCGGCACAGTGATTTCGACACTTTATCGACACCATTTTGTAGCAAGCTGAAGCGCTGAAGTGACTGAAGCCATACGTTGCAACACCGGCAAGCATCATTCATCAGCCGCTTTGGGTTGTCCTTCTGCGCCGAACCATTTGATCCCAAAAAGCGATTCCATCTTTTTCATCACACGAATAAGAAAATGCATCACCCAGAAGTAACCAGTAACCAGCCCGACCATTGCCAAGATAAAGCCTTCAATCTTGCCAAGTTTAATTCCGCCCAAGATAGCGACCGCTGCGAGCACGTATCCGGCTTGAAGCGCAGCGAATTCTTTTAGTAGTAAATGCCAGCTTGATTCGTTGCTTTGAGTTTGGCTTATCTTTAGTAGCTCGATCAGTACGTGGTAAGAAATACTGCCGCCGAATAGTAGTGCTATAAAGTTCAGATACCCAAAATATAAACTGTCGCCAACACTCGATGCCACAGCAAAATAATAGAGGAAAAGGCTTGAGCTAAAACACCAGAGCATTATTACCCCGCGTCGGGTGGCTCCATATTTTGGCTTAAATCGTGAAAAAATGTTTGACTTCACTTTTGGCCCTATGGTTGAAGAACAATTATCCCATCGGGTTAAAGTTACTTGCTGCTCCGCAATAGCGCGTCTTCATCCTATCACTCATTTCTTTCCGGTCGCTGTCGTAGCGTGCCCGCCAAAGTTGACATTGCTCATGAAAATGCTGTTTGGCAGCCTTGCGACACTCTCTGTAGTCGATTGAGCCTCGGCGGTGATTGCGGCACACGCTTGTTCCGTCGATATAGTTGTTAACTGCTACCCATTCCGCGAGGTAGTTGGTACCGCCATTCCAGCTCTTTATCGATCTGGTCGTACGCTCCCGGCTCACGGTGCGCGGTCGTCGCACGTTGGTTGCCGGTGCTGTTGCAGCTTGACTGATTGCGGGCGGGGTGTAGGTGCTGGCAGGCTGCTTGGGTGTGTAATTGCTATCGTTAAACGATGTTTGGCGGGACTGCACTGCTTCCGCTGTGCGCTCTTCGAACCAGTCGAGTTCTTCCTGGGTCAGCGGTCGCTGCTGGGGCGCTGGTGTTGGTTCTGCTGCCGGGCCTTCGTAGTTTGCAACCGAAGGCTGGCTAACCGGCTGCATGGGCTGTGCTGGCTCTTGATTAAACCAAGGCTTGCCGCCGACATGAATGCCTTGCTTGATCTGGTTTACGTCCAGCACAACCGGTTTGCCGAACGTAAATGCCAGTGCTGACAGCACCGCGGAACCGATACCTAGGATCGCCAGAAACCGCCAAGGGCTTGGCTTCTTTCTGTTGCGTAGGTAATCGGGTGCATCATCCCAGTCTGATCGCATCACGCCTCCTTGCTCAGTGAACGGAAGTTAAATAGAACCGTTCCGTTTACCTTTATTCGTCATCATCTTTCAAACCCACGCCGCGAGGTACTGATGAAGAGTATCGGGATGAGCTTACTTGGTGCTGGGGGCGTGGGTTAATTACCTGTCTTGGCGCTTTAGCTTCCTGAGTCCAGAGTTGTACGCCATGGACTTCAGCCAGTAGGCGCACATAACCTCGAAGCATATTTTCGCTGAATTGATACCACCCATTTCGATTCTCGTTCATCTTTCTAAGTACAGCGCCATGGCTTTCTTTGGTTAAAGTGCTAAGGCGTTGCGCGAATCGTTTTCGATCTATAGGAACGATCCTTTGAGTGTCATTTATTTTGTTGAGGTCGCGAATGACTCTCTCATATGACGAGTACATTAGATCAATATTGCGGTGTAAGTCGGTTGAGTCTGCAGCTGCCCAAATTACATGGTGAAAATCTTGGCTATGTCGAAGCGTTGCGGTGTCGTATGGTTTTCGGATTTGTTCCTGAACTGACTTCACCGCCCCCTCTAGAGCTATCAGATAGTGGTCGTGTGAGGCTTCGTGCGAAGTGTTGGGGTCGTCGTATACGGCCCACAATAAGTGCTCGGTTATTAAGTGCACGTAATAGGGGAAGCCGTCGCTTATTCCCGCAACTCTGTATTTTATCTCTTCGTCAAATGTTATATCGAAAGCTTCGAGTGCTTCCACCAAAATATCCCAGCGGGAGTCCCAGGAAATTGGTTTTAATTCGATAGGCTTCAGCTGGCGAATGCTGGATAGATGACCGCCAAGGAGATCATCCAGTGATGTGGCTATGCCGCTAAATATCATTGGGACATATATTCCTGAATCCCCCATTTTTTTAAGGAACTCAGCGAATAGGAATCTCTCCTCTCTGGCTATGGCATCAAATTCATCTACGACAATTACTGGTTTGTTAGAGTGAACTTCCGTTATGTCGAATATTACGTTTAAAGCATCGTCCATGCACGTAACTGATGGGGTGTTAAATTTGGTCTTCTCAGTTCTGCCGCATTCGATGGATACAATCTTTAAGTTCAGGCTGGCTTTTGTTTGCCACTCTACTGACTCTAGTGACTCGGCTAATTTCTTAGCGATACTTTCCATAATTCCGAGAAAAGTGCTGATTTTTGTACAGCCAACTTGAATTATAGCGTTGTCAGCGCTTTGGTACTGGTATGCAGCTGTCTGGGCTAGAGAACTCTTCCCGATTCCTCTGTCGCCAAATATAAAAATGTGTCGCCCGGTTGCAAATAGGGCCCGTCGTATCTCTTCCAGCTCTTTTTCGCGGCCTTTAAGCAACTCTATTGTGTCGATCGGTGAAGAAGGTCTTACATGCTGGTGAATGGCTTTCCCAAATTCTTCCTCTGAAAATCCCTTAATCATTACCTTTCCTTGTCGAATTCAGTGAGGACTTAAGCTCATCTATCTGCTCGGGAGTACCAGCGCCTAACGACTTCCGATGTGATCGCTATCCCGCGCTTTGATTGGGCAAGTTTGAATCAGCTGCAGCGTAATCAGGGCTGATCTGCCCTGCTTCTGGCGCGATCTCTCCACTGACCACCCATAAGGCGTATTGAGGAAAGAGCTTAACGATAGCTTCGATCTCCTCTGCCTTTATCTCGCGCTTTCTGGCGGTGTTCTTCAGGTTGTTCCAGGTGTAGCGACTGATGCCAGTGCGCTCCTCCAGCTCAGGCAGCCGAATCCCGGAGCTTTTCAAAATAGTTATAACCCGCTCTTTAATCATAGCCACTTGATCTATAAGTGATATATCCAATACGGATCAACGATGGCATTATCCGTTTCGAGACTATCCAATTCGGATAACGCAAAGCTGAATAACTGGCATTGCCACGAATAGTGACGGAACGAGCATGGAACTGGAAGAGCTAGAACCTTCAAAGCTGATCGCCCCACAGCAGGACGTGGAAACCGTCGAAGCCTGGGCGGAACGTAACGGCCTGACATGCTCCATGGCTCGCGCCTGGGTCTATCGGGGTGTACTCCCGACCGTAAAGCTCGGCAAGCGCCGCATGATTAACAGTGCGCTGCTGCGTAGCTGGCTGCTGGAACAGGAGTGGACCGCATGATCCGCGCCGTCTACGGAAAGCCAGGGGAGGGGATGACCTATGCAGAAGCCGGCCAGCTATCAACGCCTTCCGCATGCCCAGGACTGCGACTGCTCTGTCTGCTGGTCCAGACGCGAAATGGCGAAACCCGCTCCCTGCCAGTCCACACCATGCGCCCAATGCCGCCCCGCGTATGCGCGGCCGATTCGTACGCTGCAAATGGGCTGCGTCGGTGGAATCTGGAAGCCTCTGCTCTCGGATTGGAAAGTGGAACCGGCCTATATATGCGCGAAACACGCGCCACCCGACCGACCCGCGAAGTGGTGGAGCGTTACCTACCAAGATTCAACATCGGCGCCGAGCGAGCAATTCCCGTTCTAGCCGAAATCCCGACCGAAGCTGAACAGGTCCAGGGCCGCGCTCCCGGCTCGTCGGATCACGCTTCACCGATCCGGCGAACGGAAGCACGGGCGGAGCGCACCCTTGACCCTGCACGAACAGAATCAGCCTCCGCTCGTGAGTGCGGGAGCGCTTTTCCTCCCGCGCTCCCGAGCCCTCGGCGGCAAGAGTGGGATGACAAGGGCAAAGCCCTTGGTGTTTAGAGCGTGAGGTTTATTAATTAATTTTGTTTTGAGCGTGGAGTGTAAGTGTCGATTCGTCGCTATTCATGCCAATAAACCACGCAACTTGATAATTCCTTGAGTATGAAAAAAGACCGTTTCAAGCGCGTATAACTAGAGCTACGAATTAACCCGCAAGCCAAGTAACAAGCCGGTCGCAGTGAAATTACTTTTTCACTCGCTCGGGATCGCTCGGTCTGCAGAAAGCAAAGCAGCGCAATAAAGCGCAACTAGAGAGAGGAAACACAAATGGCACGTTCGACTATGGAAGTTGCATTTCTCGGCACTCAACGCTTCGACGGCGAAGCCGGCCAGAAGTACATCAAGGTCTTTTACGGCGATGAGCCGGACGGCAAGACCGAACACGGCCTGTCGATTATCGGCATGGCAGCAGCGGACGAAGTAGCCGACGAAATCTTCGCAGCCGGCGCGCAGTTCGAGCCGCTGCAACTGGTGCGCATCCATTTCGAGATTGCCCGTGGTGGGCAAAACAAGGGCAAGAATCTGGCGCTCCAGCTCGAAGCCGTCCAGACCCGAGCCGCTGCCGAAACCCCGCGCACCCCAGCTCAACCCCAGGCCAAAGCCGGCGACCCGGCCAAGGCCAACTAATCGGGAGGGGCGGCCATGCTGATCGATGACCGGGTGTACTGCGATTGCTGCGGCAACGACATGGGCAAGCTCATGGCGCTGCCCGCGCCGCAAAGCGACCTGCTGCCCGACCTCAGCCTGCCGCCCCACTTCGCCGTCTGCCCTGACTGCGAGCCCTCCGAACAAACCGCCGACCTTGAGCAGGCCGGCGAATGACTTACGCGCTCACCTGCGACGGCACCGTCTCGGTCGATGCAGGCGGAGCGCCCCTGTGTTCCGGTGGCTGGGTCTTGATCCAGCTTCCAGAACCGTTCGACCCGAGCCAACTGGACCCCGCCGTATTGGCCCAGGTGTTCGGCGTCGGATTTGGCCTCGTAACCACCGTGCTCTTGATCGGCATCGGCTGTAAGGCCGTTCTCGACTTCATCAAGCACGCCTGAAAACCAACTTGGAGTAACCACCATGCAACAACTCAAACGCATTTCCCGCGACTTGGCCCTGGCCGTTCCCTTCATCGCAGCAGCCTCGGCGTCCCATGCGGCCGGCTGGGACTACAGCGCCCTTACCGATGGCGTGGACTTCTCCACCATCGCGGGCGGTGTACTCGCCGTCGCCGCCCTGCTGGCAGCGGTGTACGCCGGCATCAAGGGTGCCCGCGTCGTCCTCGGCTTCCTGCGTTCGTAACGCTTCCCTGCAACCCAGGCCGGCCTAGTGCCGGCCTTTCTCTTGGTGAGGTAGCCATGCAAGCGCTCTGGGAGTTCGCCTTCTTCTGCATCGGTGCGGCCTGCGCCTACGGTATCTTTTCGAGGTGGTAGCGCTATGCGTCGCATACTCTCGTTCATCTTCTGTGTCGGCCTGCTGGCCTTGTTTGTTTCCGGTTCGGCGCATGCCTATCAATGGCAACGCAAGAATGCACCCAATAGTCCGCTGTTTCCGACCGTTAAGGCCGCATGTGCAGCTGGTGGTGGCACCCCCTATCAAACTGAATTCGTAGAGTCGAAAAGCGAGTTCGGTTGTTGTGTAAAAGATATGACCGGTTGGTGTTACACCAGCTTCACGGTGTCTCGCATAGGTTCATGTGAGGGGACTTACAACACGGCGGACGGTTCGTGCACGCCGCCTCCTGATCCTGAGCCGCCTAGTCAATGTGAAGCCACCAACGGCCAGACAGTCAGCCATGAACATCTGATGAAGTCCGCGGTGGGCCAGCCGACCATCGACCCTCCGGGTTCGGTCTGCGGCAACGGCTGCCAGTACGCCTTCACCTACACCGCCGCCTCCAATGTGTACGTCTACAGCAGCGGCAATCCGCCCGGCGTGTTCGGGGTGTACTCGTACAGCGGCAACGGCATCCAGTGCAACGAAAGCACGCTCAAATCGCCGGGCGATCCCTCAGCAGGCGATACGCAGAATCCTGACGACACACCGCCCCCGGATACCGATAACAAGTGCCCAGAGGGTTACACCTACAACGGCACTTTCTGTTCGCCGAACACGCCGCCGCCTGATCCTGACGGGCCGACCGATCCGACTGACCCAACCGATCCCGCTGACCCTGGCGATGGTTCAGGCGATGGCGGTGGCGGCGGTGGTGGTGGTGGCGGTTCCGATGGGGGCGACGACGGCGATGGCAGCGGCTCGGGAGACGGTGACGGTTCGGGCGACGGCAATGGAGACGGCGACGGGGATGGATCGGGCGGCGGTGGCGGCACCGGTACGGGCGACGGCGAAGGAGAAGGCGAGGAAGAAGGCGCAGGCTCAGGCCCCGGCTTCTGCGATGGCGACGACTGCGGCTTCGTCCCGCCGACCTACTTCGACGGTGCCGAAAAAGTGCCCGGCTTTGAACAATCGCTGACGCGCATCTTCGACGGCATCAGCAGCTCGCCGCTGGGTAGCTCCGTCGCGGCCATCGCCTTTCCATCCAGCGCCGGTGTGTGCCCGGCCGGCACGGTCAACCTGTTCGGCAAGCCGATCACCTTCGATGGTCACTGCACCCTGTGGGCTGAGATCTCTGGAATTTTCTCCGCGCTCATGCTGGCCGTCTGGTGCCTGCTGGGCGTGCGTATCGTTCTGTCTTCGTGAGGTGCCGCCATGCTTGAAAAGCTAGGTCGTTTCATTGATTGGGTGTGGGCCTTCCCTGCGAAGATTCTCAAATGGCTGCAGGACGCCTTCGACTCGGTTATCGACTTCATCGAGACGCTGCCGCAGTGGATCTTCTCGCAGATGGCCGAAGGCATCGTGGCGTTCTTCAACGCCATACCGGTGCCGGATTTCTTCCGCCAGGCCGGCAACGCCATGCAGTCGATTCCGCCAGAGGTGCTGTTCTTTGCGCACATGTTCCGGCTCGATTTCGGCGTCACCACCGTGCTGCTGGCGCTGACGATCCGCTTCGTCATCCGCCGCCTGCCGCTCATTGGGTGACGTATGGCGATCGATGCATACACCGGCATGCCCGGCCACGGCAAAAGCTACGGAGTCGTTGAACACGTCATCATCCCCAGCCTGAAGCAGGGCCGGCACGTGGTGACCAATATCCCGCTACAGGTCGATGCGCTGCTGGCCGAGTTCGGCGGCACCATCGCGCAACTGCCGGCTGACTGGTTCGAGCGCCGCGATCTGGCCGAGCTGGCGCCCAACGGCTGCGTGCTGGTTCTCGACGAACTCTGGCGCCGCTGGCCGAAGGGGCAGAAAACCAACGCCGCGCCGCTCGAAGACAAGGCGCTGCTGGCCGAGCACCGTCACCGCGTCGACGACAAGGGCCAGTCGATGCGCGTGGTGTTGGTGACGCAGGATCTGGAACAGATCGCCACCTGGGTAACGCTGCTGGTCGAAACCACCTACCGCATCGTCAAGAAGTCGAAGAAGTACTACCGGGTCGATATCTACCGCGGTGCCGCCAAGGGCCAGCGGCCACCGAAAACCGCCCTGCTGCGGCAGACGGCGGGCACCTTCAAGCCGACCGTGTGGTGCTACTACCAGTCGGCCACGCAATCGGTCACCGGCGACGTGGGTGACGAATCCAAGGCCGATGGGCGCGCCTCGCTGCTGCGCTCCTGGGGGCTGTGGGGTTTGATCGGCATCGTCGTGGTTGGCGGCGTGGTCGGCGTCATGGGTGTGCGCTCGTTCTTCAACACGCCGCCGGTCAAACCTCCGCCGCCGCCTCCCGTTGCCACGCCAGAGCCAGCGAAGGCTGCACCGTCGCGCGCCTCCCGTGCGGCCACCGCCGTGTACAGCAAACCCGAAGGGCCAGTGATGTCGCTGACATGGCGTGTCGGCGGCTACGTCATGGCGCCGATGGGGTCATGGCGCCCGCCCGAACCACCGGAGCCGGAACCCGAGGGGATCTATTGGCAGAACACCGGCAACGCTCAGCGCGTGAGCAAGACCGCCCGCGTGGTGCTGGTTTCGAGCAGCGGCCTGACCCGAATCGTGCCGATCAGCGAGTGCAGCTTCTTCGCCGGCCAGATGGATATGTACTGCGATGTGGATGGTGAGCGCATCACGCCCTGGACGGGCCGTGGCGCGGTGACCAGCGTGATTGATCCAGTGGCGTCGATCAGCCCGGCGCGCCGCGAGCCTGACGCCGGCGCCCGCCAGCGTAGCGCCTCGGGCGCCGGGGCCAGCGCGGCGCAGCCGGCTCGCTGACGTCCCTGTAACACGTCAGATAAACCCAACTGAACAGTGTCGATTCGTTGCAATTTGGAGCATTAGAAAATGAGCGTTAAAGATCAGATTCGTGTTGACCAAAACTTCCAGGAAACTCCGACCGGACGACTGTTCTTCGATAGCCATTCGGCCAAGCTGACCGACCTGTCGGGCGTTCGCTTGCTGCGTTGCGGCGTCGATACGGTCCGCCAGCTGTATCGCGGGCTGATCCGCCCGGAAATCATGGCGCTGTTCGAGAAACCGGGCGTCATGGTCGAGTTCGCTGGCGAGTTCTGGCATGCCGGACGGGTAGGGCGGGACTCGGGCTACCAGTACAAGCTGCAGAACGCCGATCTCGGGTTCGTGCTGCTGATCAAGAACTTCAACGCGAAGCTGGAACAGATCGGTCCACACCTGAAAATCGAGGTGTCACCCCACGCCATTGACGCGCTGTCGCCGGAACGGCTGCAAGAGCGCATGGACTACTACGCGGCGGCAGTCATGACGCACCGCGAACGCAACCAGTGCGCTGTCCATCTGGCGCTGGATCTCCAGGGCTGGAAGCCTCCGGTGGATCTGGTGGCTCGGCTGCACTGTCGCGCGCGCACGCACCGGGATATCTCAGGCATCAACGAAATCAACTGGGCGACCAAGTCCAGCGTCTACGGACGTGGCGAAACATCCATGTTTGGCTCCGCCGGTGGCGTTCAGCTCTGCATCTACAACAAGACAGAGCAGGCTCGCGCGACCGATAAGCTCGACTTCTGGGAAAGCGTCTGGCGTCGCCGTGATTCGTTCGATTCGACCGATCCTGATAACTACGATCCGGCAGCGGACGTATGGCGCATCGAGCTGCGCTATCACCACTCGGTCATCCAGCAGTTCGCCAGTGGCTCGATCAGCGCAAAGACCGGCGAGGCCATCGAAACGGATTCTTACGCAGCGTTTTCGGGCCACCTCGACGGCCTGTGGCGCTACGGGCTGTGCCAGTTCAAGTTGCTGCATCGTCCGGGGCAGTACGAGCCGATCTGGACGCTGATTCGCGACGACATTCGTGTCGACGTGCCGGTCGATTCCCTGGTAGATGAGACGGAATACAAGCGCTACTACAAGACCTCGCGAGGCTTCTCCGGCAAGAACGTCGAGCTATTCCTGGGAAACTTCGTAAGCCTGCTGGCACGGGAGCGAGTGGGCGCTAAAACCGCATTTGATCGGCTGAAGGAATGGGAATGCTGGCCGGTCATTCGTGACCACTACGCCGCCAAGGACATGAGCGAGCGTGACCTGTACAAGCACATCAAGACGCTGCTCCAAGAGCGCCATGTCCGATGGGGTAGAGCGGTCTGATGGCGATCCAGCAGCTCTTTGACGGTCGCTGGCGGGTCGATGTTGAGCCGGTGAAGGGCAAGCGGTTTCGTAAGACGCTGAAGACCAAGGCCGAGGCAATGCGTTTTGAGGCGACCTGTCGAGCCAAGTGCAGCGAATCGAGCGATTGGGCACCGCGGCCAAAGGACAAGCGCAGGCTGTCAGAGCTGGTCGACCTATGGTTCGACCTTCACGGCGTCTCGCTCTCCGATGGCGTTCGGCGTGTGGCGATCCTGCGCGTGTGTGCTAAGGCGATGGGCGATCCGGTGGCGCGTCTGGTCGATGGCGGAAAGATCGCTGCCACGCGCGCACGTTGGATGGCAGCAGGTGTAACCGGCAAGACGGCGAACAATCGGCTCGGCTACCTGAAAGCCGTTTACAACGAGCTGCATAAACTCGACGTGATCGACTATCCCTGTCCGTTCACCCGTATTCGTCCGGTTCGGTTGCAGGAGCGGCCGCTGGCCTACCTGACCAAGCCACAGATTTCGGAACTGCTCGATGCGCTCCAGGCTCGGAACACGTCTCCGCATCCGGCGATGGTGGCGCGTATCTGTCTGGCAACCGGGGCAAGGTGGGGTGAGGCGCAAGCGTTGCGACCGGAGCGGATAAGAGGCAATGCCTTGGTGTTCGCCAATACCAAGTCCAAGCGGGTGCGGATGGTCCCGGTAACGCCTGAGCTGGTGGCAGCGATCAAGAAGCACTGGCAGACGCACGGCCCGTTCACCAACTGCATCGGCGTGTTCCGTCTGGTCCTGCTCTCGACCACGATCAAGCCGCCACGCGGACAGGCAAGCCACATCCTGCGGCACACTTTTGCGGCTCACTTCATCATGGGTGGCGGGCACATCGTGACGCTGAAGGAGATCCTGGGCCATGCCTCGCTAAACATGACGATGCGCTACGCACACCTTGCACCTGAGCATTTGCATGATGCGATCAGGTTGGGGCCGCTGGCAGGCATTGCCTTACCGCTCGCGGATCAGTAAACGACAATTAGAGGAGGTGCGCCAATGGCGTACAATCAGCTATGATCTTTATCGAGACGCCGATGTTTACCAAGCGCCTGCGGGAGCTGCTCAGCGATGACAGCTATGCGGAGTTTCAACGGCAATTGGCTGATCGGCCCGACATGGGAGACGTGATCGAAGGTACTGGCGGCATCCGCAAGGTTCGAGTTGCGTCCAGTGGTCACGGCAAGCGAGGCGGCTCCAGGGTCATCTACTACCACTTCACGGCTGCTTCGCAGATCGCGCTTCTGCTGATCTACCCGAAGAACGAGAAGGACGACCTTACGGCAGACGAGCGCAAGGTGCTCAAGCAAATCATCGAGCGGTGGAGGTAATCACCATGAGTAAATTCTTCGAAGACCTTCTGGAAAGCGTCCAGCAGATGGATGAGATCCGGCGAGGCGAGCGACAGCCTTCGCGGGAGTTCACCGTGGATGCTCTGCAGGTGAAGGAAATCCGCAAGGCAACCGGGCTGACTCAGGCCAAGTTTGCGGCGATGATCGATGTTCAGCTCGGCACGCTGCGCAATTGGGAACAAGGCCGACGCGAACCTACCGGTCCGGCCAAGGCGCTGCTGCGCGCTATTCATAACGATCCGAAGCACGTTATCCAGGCGCTTTCGTCCGTCTGATCTCGGCCTAGCGGCTGGTCCTTTTCGACACTTCTTCGACACCACCAAAAGCCAGAAACGAAAAAGCCCTGTAAAAACAGGGCCTTAACTTTAAGTGTCTGGAGCGGGCGAAGGGAATCGAACCCTCGTCATGAGCTTGGGAAGCTCAGGTAATGCCATTATACGACGCCCGCTGAGGGGTGCCTTTTTACCAGAAGCTCTGGGTGAAATGAAGGGCGTTGGTGGTTTTTTCTGGTGAGCGGACGGTGCCGGGCTAGATCTGGGCGATTTCCTCGGTGGTCAGCGGGCGATAGCGTCCGGGCGCGAGGGTTGGGTCCAGCTGCACGGGGCCCATGCGTTCGCGGTGCAGGGCGGTGACTCGGTTGCGGAAGTGGCCGAACATGCGTTTGACCTGATGGTAGCGGCCTTCGTGCAGGGTCAGACGGGCGCGGCGTGGGCCGAGCAGTTCCAGCTGGGCCGGCTGGGTGGTGAGGTTCTCGAAGCGGAAGTAAAGGCCCCTGGCGAAGGCCTCGATGCAGCTGGGGTCGATCTCGTCCTCGGTGTCGACCAAGTAGACCTTGCCCTGCAGGCTGCTCGGCTGGGTCAGGCGGCGCGACCACTGGCCGTCGTTGGTCAGCAGTATCAGCCCAGTGGTGTTGAAGTCGAGGCGGCCGGCGATGTGCAGGTCAGCCTTGTCCGGCTCGTCGAGCAGGTCGAGCACGGTACGGTGCGTCGGGTCGCAGGTGGCGCTGACGCAGCCGCTTGGCTTGTGCAGCATCAGGTAGCGGGCGGCCTTGCCGGGCTGCAGCAGTGCGTCGTCGAGTTCGATGCGGTCGAACAGACGCACCTCCCGGTCCGGCGTCCGGATCACCTCGCCGTTCACCCAGGCGCGACCTTCGATGAGCAGGCGGCGGACGTCCTGGCGGCTGAGTTGCGCGCGTCCGGCGAGGTAGCGGTCCAGGCGCATCAGGTGTTGGCTGGGGCTTCGCTGCGGGCGCAGCGCGGGCAGAGGCAGGCATGGTTCCTGAGCGCCGCGGGGATGCGTTCGAGGGCATCCTGAGCGATGGTGGCCGACATGCACCAGCACGGCTGTTGCGCGTCGGGATCGCACTCGGCGCACTGGTTGGGCTGGCCGCAGAGCGGGCAGCGGGAAGGTTCGACAGGCTCGCTCATGGCGTTTCCGTTGAAGTCGGGCGTCGTGTGCCGGTGGTTGGCGCCGGCACGCGACGCCGGGTTACATGACGCGCTGACCCGGCTTGGCGCCGTTATCCGGGCTGAGCAGGTAGATTTCGCTGCCGCCGAGGCCGGCGGCCAGTACCATGCCCTCGGACATGCCGAACTTCATCTTGCGCGGCGCCAGATTGGCGACGTACAGGGTCAGGCGGCCTTCGAGCTTGCTCGGGTCCGGGTAGGCGCTCTTGATGCCGGAAAACACGTTGCGCTTGGCGTCGCCGATGTCCAGGGTCAGGCGCAGCAGCTTGTCGGCACCCTCGACGAACTCGGCCTTCTCGATCAGGGCGATACGCAGGTCGACCGCGGCGAAGGCGTCGAAATTGATCTCGGCGGCCAGCGGCTCCTTGACCAGTTCGCCGTTGCCTGCGGGAGCGGCGGGCTCGCTGGCAGCGAGGTCTTCCTTGGAGGCTTCGATCATGGCCTCGATCTTCGCTGGCTCGATGCGGGTCATCAGCGGAGTGAAGGCGTTGAGCTTGTGGTTGGCCAGCAGCGTTGCGTGGTCCTTCCAGTTCAGCGGCGCTACGTTGAGGAACTGTTCGGCGGCGGCAGCCAGGTTCGGCAGCACGGGCTTGAGGAAGATCACCAGCTGGCGGAACAGGTTGACGCCCAATGCGCAAATTTCCTGCACCTCGGCCTGCTTACCCTCGACCTTGTTCAGCGCCCACGGCGCCTTGTCGGCGATCCAGGCGTTGGCGCGGTCGGCCAGGTGCATGATCTCGCGCATGGCGCGGGCGAAGTCACGCGCCTCGTAGGCCTCGGCGATGCCCGGCGCGGCGGTCTGGAAGGCGGCCCAGAGTTCCGGCTCGGGGTTGGCGTCGACCATCACGCCGTCGTTGCCCTTGTGGATGAAGCCGGCGCAGCGGCTGGCGATGTTGACCACCTTGCCGACCAGGTCGGAGTTGACCTTCTGCACGAAGTCCTCGAGGTTCAGGTCGAGGTCGTCGACGCCGCGACCGAGCTTAGAGGCGTAGTAGTAGCGCAGGTATTCCGGGTTGAGGTGCTCGAGGTAGGTGCGCGCTTTGATGAAGGTGCCGCGCGACTTGGACATCTTCTGCCCGTTCACCGTCAGGTAGCCGTGCACGTTGACCGCGGTCGGCTTGCGGTAACCGGCGCCTTCGAGCATGGCCGGCCAGAACAGGGTGTGGAAGTTGATGATGTCCTTGCCGATGAAGTGGTACAGCTCGGCGCTCGACTCCTTGTTCCAGAAGGCGTCGAAGGACAGTTCCGGGCGGCGCTTGCAGAGGTTCTTGAAGCTGGCCATGTAGCCGATCGGTGCGTCCAGCCAGACGTAGAAGTACTTGCCCGGCTCGCCGGGGATCTCGAAGCCGAAATAGGGTGCGTCGCGGGAGATGTCCCACTCCTGCAGCCCGCCGTCCAGCCATTCAGCGATCTTGTTGGCCACCGATTCCTGCAGCGTGCCGCTGCGCGTCCATTCCTTCAGCATCGCCTCGAAGTCCGGCAGCTTGAAGAAGAAGTGCTTGGAGTCCTTGAGCACCGGGGTGGCGCCGGAGATCGCCGAGCGCGGGTCCTTCAGTTCGGTGGGCTCGTAGGTGGCGCCGCATTTCTCGCAGTTGTCGCCGTACTGGTCTTCGGCGCCGCACTTGGGGCAGGTGCCCTTGATGAAGCGGTCGGCGAGGAACATGCCCTTCTCGGGGTCGAAGTACTGGGTCACCGAGCGGGTGGCGATGTGCCCGGCGTCGCGCAGGCGGGTGTAGATCAGCTCGGCCAGCTCGCGGTTTTCCTCGGCATGGGTCGAGTGAAAGTTGTCGAAATCGACCAGGAAGTCGGCGAAGTCGGCGCTGTGCTCGGCCTGCACATTAGCGATCAGCTGCTCCGGGGTAATACCTTCCTTCTCCGCGCGCAGCATGATCGCGGAGCCATGGGCATCGTCGGCGCAGACGTAGATGCACTGGTTGCCGCGCAGCTTCTGGAAGCGCACCCACATGTCGGTCTGGATGTACTCGAGCATATGGCCGAGGTGGATCGAACCGTTGGCATAGGGCAGGGCGCTGGTAACGAGAATCTGGCGGGCTTCGGACATGGGGTCTGCGTTCGGAATTGCGAAAGAAAGGCTGCAACTATAAAGGGGTGTCGGTTTTTTTTCATCCGCGCAGCCGGCGCGCGGCGTTCTGCAACTGCTGCGTTTCGGCTGCGGTGGGCTGGCGGCTGACTGCGCGGTAATATGCCTGCCTGATTTGCTCGGTCTTTCTTGGGAGTAGCCATGTCCGTCACCCGTGAAGCTGTGGAAAACGTACTGCGCCAGTACACCGATCCCCACTTGAACCAAGACCCGGTGAGTGCCGGTTGCGTGCGTTCGATCGACGTTCAGGGTGAGCGCGTCAGCGTTCAGCTCGAACTGGGCTACGCCGCGGGGCTGTTTCGCAGCGGCTGGGCGCAGATGCTGGCGATGGCGATCGAGGGGCTGGATGGTGTCGCCCGTGCCGACGTGCAGGTCGATTGCGTGATTCGCGCGCACAAGTCGCAGGAGCAAGTGCCGGCATTAGCCAACGTGAAGAACATCATTGCCGTTTCCTCGGGCAAGGGTGGCGTCGGCAAATCCACCACCGCCGCTAATCTGGCGCTGGCGTTGGCGCGCGAAGGTGCGCGCGTCGGTATGCTGGACGCCGACATCTATGGGCCTAGCCAGGGCATCATGTTCGGCATCGCCGAGGGCACGCGTCCGCAGATTCGTGATGGCAAGGCCTTCGTGCCGTTGCAGGCCCACGGGGTGCAGGTGATGTCGATGGCGTTTCTGGCCGACGACAAGACCCCGATGGTCTGGCGAGGACCGATGGTGTCCGGTGCATTGTTGCAGTTGATCACCCAGACCGCCTGGGACAACCTGGATTATCTGGTGATCGACATGCCGCCGGGCACGGGCGATATCCAGCTGACGCTGGCGCAGAAGGTGCCGGTGACTGGCGCAGTGATCGTCACCACGCCGCAGGATCTGGCGTTGCTGGATGCGAAGAAGGGCGTGGAGATGTTCCGCAAGGTGAATATCCCCGTGCTAGGCGTGGTGGAGAACATGGCTGTGCACATCTGCTCGAACTGCGGCCATGCCGAGCATCTGTTCGGCGAGGGTGGCGGCGAGAAACTGGCGGCGCAGTACAACGTCGATCTGCTGGCGTCGCTGCCGCTGTCGATGGCTATCCGCAGCCAGGCCGATGCGGGCACGCCGACTGTAATCGCCGACCCGGAAAGCCAGATCGCCATGATCTATCAGGAGATCGCCCGCACCGTCGGCGCGCGCATCGCACAGAGCGGGCAGATCATCGCCCAGTCGATGCCGAAGATTATGGTTTCCGACGACTGATCTGCCGGGCAGCGTCGCTGCCTTCCTTGATTGGATGGGCAGCTACGGCCGGCCGTACGAAGTGGTATGCGGGATCGTTGTGCTTGAACGGGGGCGCCTGCAGCCACCTCCGTCCGGCGCGAAGTCAAATCACAGGCACAAAAAAACCTCGCCGAGGCGAGGTTTTTTCAACACGAGGGACAGGTTAGATAACCTGAACTTCCTCGGCTTGCATGCCCTTCTGGCCGCGGGTAGCGACGAAGGAAACCTGCTGACCTTCCTTCAGGCTCTTGAAGCCGTCGCCCTGGATGGCGCGGAAGTGTACGAAGAGGTCGTCACCGGATTGCGGAGTGATGAAGCCGAAGCCTTTCTCATCGTTGAACCACTTAACGGTACCGGTTTGGCGATTGGACATTTGATGTCTCCTTGAACCAAGTTTTGAAGAATAAAGTGCGGGCTAAAAGGCCCGAACATCACTGTGTGCAAGGAGATAGGAGTCGTATCGATATTTGGATCGAAATCTAAACATGTAGCGATTCACGGTGACACATGCAGCAGCAGCCCAGTAACAATACCGTTTTTCTGGAGCAAAGCGAGCTTTATTTTGGATTTCTTCGCCGGGCGGCTGCAGCTGGCTGTGACGGCCGTTGCGGCGTGCCAGTAGCCAGGCTTTGAACACCCGTGCCAGGCTCGGTAAGATGCGCCTCTTCGCAGGACCATTAACCTATTCAGGACGCCAGCCATGAGCATCAAATCGGACAAGTGGATTCGCCGCATGGCCCAGGAGCACGGCATGATCGAGCCCTTCGTCGAGCGCCAGGTGCGCACCGAAGGCAGTGAGCGACTGATCTCCTATGGCGTCTCCAGCTACGGTTACGACGTGCGCTGCGCCGATGAATTCAAGGTGTTCACCAACATCCATTCGGCCACCGTGGATCCGAAGAATTTCGACGAGAAGAGCTTCGTGGATGTGAAGGGGCCGGTGTGCATCATTCCGCCGAACTCCTTCGCTCTGGCGCGTACTGTCGAGTACTTCCGCATCCCGCGCGATGTGCTGACGATCTGCCTGGGCAAGAGTACCTATGCGCGCTGCGGCATCATCGTCAACGTCACGCCGCTGGAACCGGAGTGGGAAGGCCACGTGACGCTGGAGTTTTCCAACACCACCACGCTGCCGGCGAAGATCTACGCCAACGAGGGTGTGGCGCAGATGCTGTTCCTGCAGTCCGATGAGCCCTGTGAGGTGTCTTACCGCGATCGTGGCGGCAAGTACCAGGGCCAGCGCGGCGTGACCCTGCCGAAGGCCTGATCCTTTAGCATTCGCTGCAAGTGAAAAAAGCCGGGCGATTGCCCGGCTTTTTTCTGCGCGATTACCGTTACCCGCCTAGATAGGCGTCACGCACCTTCGGATCGTTCAACAGCTGTTCGCCGCTGCCTTGCATGACGATGTGGCCGTTCTCCAGCACATAGCCGCGGTCGGCGAGCTTGAGCGCCTGATTGGCGTTCTGCTCGACGAGGAAGATGGTCACGCCATCCTCGCGCAGCTGCTCGATGATGTCGAAGATCTGCTGGATGATGATCGGTGCCAGGCCTAGTGACGGCTCGTCAAGCAGTAGTAGCTTCGGCTTGCTCATCAGCGCACGACCGATGGCAAGCATCTGCTGCTCGCCGCCAGACATGGTGCCGGCGCGCTGCGCGAGGCGCTCCTCGAGACGGGGAAACAGGTGCAGTACCTTGTCCAGTTGTTGTTGGTTGTCGGTCTTGTTGCCGAAGAACCCGCCCATGGCAAGGTTTTCCTCGACGGTCAGGCGCGCGAACACCCGGCGTCCCTCGGGGACCACGGCGATGCTCTTGCGCATGATGTCGCAGCTCTGCTGGCCGACCAGCTCCTCGCCCTCATAACGGATGCTGCCGCTGGCGGCCTGCGGCGAGCCGCAGAGCGTCATCAGCAGGGTCGACTTGCCGGCACCGTTGGCACCGATCAGCGTGACGATTTCGCCCCGCTCGACGTTGATGCTGACGTCGTGCAGCGCCTGGATCTTGCCGTAGAAGGTCGAGACGTTTTCGAAAGACAGCATGCTCACGCCTCCCCCAGATAGGCTTTGATCACGTCCGGATTGTTGCGGATCTGCTCCGGCGTACCGTCGGCCAGGGGGGTGCCCTGGTTGATGACGTAGATGTGGTCGGAAATGCTCATCACCAGCTTCATGTCGTGCTCGATCAGCAGAACGGTTACGCCGTGCTCCTCGCGCAGCAGGGCAATCAGTGCCTTGAGATCCTCGGTTTCCCTGGGGTTGAGGCCGGCCGCGGGCTCGTCGAGCATGAGGATGCGCGGGCGCGTCATCATGCAACGGGCAATCTCCAGTCGGCGCTGCTGGCCGTAGGCGAGGGTGCCGGCCGGACGGTTGGCGATATCGGTCAGATTCACCTGCTCCAGCCAGTGCGCGGCGAAGTTCATGGCGTCCCGCTCGCTCTGACGGAACGCCGGGGTCTTCAGCAGGCCGGCGAGGAAGTTGGTGTTCAGGTGGCGGTGCTGCGCCACCAGCAGGTTTTCCACGGCCGTCATGTCCTTGAACAGGCGGACGTTCTGGAAGGTGCGCACCACGCCCTGGCGGGCGATCTTGTGGCCCGGCATGCCGTGGATCGCGGTGCCGTCGAGGAGAATCTCCCCGGCGGTCGGCTGGTAGAAGCCTGTCAGGCAGTTGAATACCGTGGTCTTGCCGGCGCCGTTGGGGCCGATCATCGAGACCACCTGTCTTTCCTGTACGTTCAGGGCCACATTGTTGACGGCCAGCAGACCGCCGAAGCGCATGCTCAGGCCGCGTACTTCTAGAATCGGGCGGCTCATTGCTTCAGCTCCAGGTGGGGGCGTTGCATGGGCAGCAGGCCCTGCGGACGCCAGATCATCATCAGGACCATCAGTGCGCCGAACATCAGCATGCGGTACTCGCTGAATTCGCGCATCAGCTCGGGCAGCAGGATCATCACGATGGCCGCGAGAATCACGCCCAGTTGCGAGCCCATGCCACCCAACACGACGATGGCGAGAATGATCGCCGACTCGATGAAGGTGAAGGATTCCGGCGACACCAGCCCCTGGCGCGCGGCAAAGAAGCTCCCGGCAAAACCGGCGAACGTGGCGCCGAGGGTGAAGGCCGACAGCTTGATCACCGTGGGATTCATGCCCAGCGCGCGGCAGGCGATTTCGTCCTCGCGCAGCGCTTCCCAGGCGCGGCCAATCGGCATGCGCAGCAGGCGGTTGATGACGAACAGCGTCAGCAATACCAGCAACAGGGCGATCAGGTAGAGGAAGATCACCTTGTTCACCGAGTTGTACGCCACCCCGAAATACTCGTGGAAGGTCTGCATGCCCTCGGCGGCGCGGCGCTCGAACGACAGGCCGAACAGCGACGGCTTGTCGATGCCGCTGATGCCGTTGGGGCCGCCGGTCAGGTCGGTCATGTTGCGCAGCAGCAGGCGGATGATCTCACCGAAGCCGAGCGTCACGATGGCCAGGTAGTCGCCACGTAGGCGCAGCACCGGGAAGCCCAGCAGGAAGCCGAACAGCGCGGCCATCGCACCAGCGATGGGCAGTGCCGTCCAGAAGCCGACGCCGTAGTAGTGCGAGAGCAGCGCGTAGGTATAGGCGCCCACGGCGTAGAAGCCGACATAGCCCAGGTCGAGCAGCCCGGCCAGGCCGACGACGATGTTAAGGCCGAGGCCGAGCATCACGTAGATCAGGATCAGAGTGGCAATGTCCACCGCGCCGCGCGAGCCGTAGAACGGCCACGCCAGCGCCACCAGCACCAGGCCGATGATGATGTAGCGTTGCGTGGAGGGCAGGGTGAGGAAGTTGCCGGTGCCGGCCGGAATGCTCGGCAGGCTCGTGCTGGCCGCCCAGCCGGCGGGCAGGCGCGTACGCACCAGCTGCCAGAAGAACATCGCTACGGCGCACGCGGCGATGATCCAGAACGTCAGCGCGTCCGCACCATGCACCTCTACCTTGATGCCCACCGTGGTGAGCTTCACGCCGAGTACCGGCACCGCGACGGCGATTACCAGCAGGGCGCTGAAAAACGCTGTACGAAGATTGCGCGTCATACCTTTTCCACCTCCGGGCGACCGAGGATGCCGGTGGGGCGGAACAGCAGGACGAGCACCAGCAGGCTGAATGCCACGACATCCTTGTACTGGTCGCCGAACAGATCGGCACCGAAGGCCTCGGCCACGCCGAGTACCAGGCCGCCGAGCATGGCGCCCGGAATGCTGCCAATGCCGCCGAGCACCGCGGCGGTGAATGCCTTGATGCCGGCGAGGAAGCCGATGTGCGGGTTGATCACGCCGTACTGCATGCTGATCAGCACCGCCGCGATGGCCGCCAGCGCCGCGCCGATGACGAATGTCAGGGCGATGATGTTGTTGGTGTTGATGCCCAGCAGGTTGGCCATCTTGATGTCTTCGGCACAGGCTCGGCAGGCGCGTCCCAGCCGCGAGCGCGAGATGAACAGCGTCAGGCCGTACATGGTGATGAAGGTCACGATGAAGATCGCCACCTGCATGTAGGAGATCGTCACGCCGTTCATGGTGCTTTCACCGAGCACGAAGTTGCCCGGCATCAGGTTGGGAATGGCCTTGTCCTTGGAGTCCTGCGCCAGCAGCACGACGTTCTGCAGGAAGATCGACATGCCGATCGCCGAGATCAGCGGAATCAGCCGGTTACTGCCGCGCAACGGGCGGTAGGCGACCCGTTCGATGCTGTAGCCGTAGGCACTGGTGACGATCATGCTGGCGAGGAAGGCGCCGATCATGAGGAGCGGCAAGGCATCCAGACCGAGCATGGACAGGCCGATGATGGCGATGAAGGCAACATACGAACCGATCATGTACACCTCGCCGTGGGCGAAGTTGATCATGCCGATGATGCCGTACACCATCGTGTAGCCGATGGCGATCAAGGCATAGGTGCTGCCAACGGTGAGTCCGTTGATCAGCTGTTGTAGGTAGTGATAAAGCTCAGGCATCACTGCTCTCCCGAAGTCCCTGCAATTTCATTCCGGTTGGCTGCGCTGCCCACATCGAACACGCCGCACACCCGCGCGGCGCTACTACGGTACGACGACGCGCGGATCACGCGCGGTGCCGGTTCGAGGCGGGCCTGCGGTTCAGGCCGCTCGTCGGATTACAGGTATGGCAAGGCGGCCCGATGCTTGTGGCAGGGCCGCCCGCTAAGACAAAGCCCACGGCAAGTGGGCTTTGCGAGGCTGATGGAAGTTACTTGGCTTCGGTCTTGGTGCCGTCCTGGTGCCATTCGTAGACGACGAAGTTGAAGTTCTTCAGGTCGCCTTTCTCGTCGAACTCCAGCGCGCCGGTCGGGGTGTCGAAGGTGTTGCTGCGCAGCGCCTCGGCCACCTTGTCAGTGTCGGTAGTGCCGGCTTTCTCGATGCCTTCAGCGATCACCTGCACCGCAGCGTAGGCCGGGAACACGAACGGGCCGCTCGGGTCCTGCTTCTTGGCCTTGAAGGCTTCGACGAGCTGCTGGTTCTTCGGATCTTCGTTGAAGGATTTCGGCAGGGTCACGTACATGCCTTCGGACGCCGGACCGGCGATGGCGGAGATTTCCGAGTTGCCAACGCCTTCCGGGCCCATGAAGCGCACGTTGAGGCCCTTTTCCTTCGCCTGGCGCAGCAGCAGACCGAGTTCCGGGTGGTAGCCGCCGTAGTAGACGAAGTCCACGCCTTCGCGCTTGAGCTTGGCGATCAGCGAGGAGAAGTCCTTGTCGCCGGCGTTGATGCCTTCGAACAGGCCGACCTTGATGTTCTTGCTTTCCAGCGTCTGCTTGACGGCGGTGGCGATGCCTTCGCCGTACTGCTGCTTGTCGTGGATGACCGCGACGTTCTTCGGCTTCACGTGATCGGCGATGAAGTTGCCGGCGGTCGGGCCCTGCAGGCTGTCCAGACCGATGGTGCGGAAGATCAGCTGATAGCCGCGCGAGGTAATGTCCGGGCTGGTGGATGCCGCGGTAATCATCAGGATGCCTTCGTCCTCGTAGATATCGGACGCCGGCTGGGTGGAGCTGGAGCACAGATGGCCGACCACGAACTGCACGCCGTCGTTGACGATCTTGTTGGCGACCGCCACGGCCTGCTTCGGATCGCAGGCGTCGTCGTAGCGTACGCCCTCGAGTTGCTGGCCGTTCACCCCGCCGGCCTTGTTGATCTGCTCGATGGCCATCTCGGCCCCGATGAACTGCATGTCCCCGTATTGCGCGACCGATCCGGTCACCGGGCCGGCCATAGCGATCCGGATGGTATCGGCCGCAAGCGTGTAACTGGCGGTGCCGCTCAAAACGAGGGCGAGAACGAGTTTGGACAGACGCTGGTTGCTCTTCATATGCGCTCCACTTGCATCATTATTGTTTGGATCCTGCATGTCGCAGAGGCGTTACGGGCCGATCGTCCCGGAACGGTGCGGCAACTGTACCGGCACAGTGTAGAAGTGTCTCCTCTCTTTGCACAGCCGGCAGAACCGGGCGTTTTGACTGACACGGCGCCGCGTTATGATGGTCGCCCCCTCACTCCGGTAGCTCCCATGACCGACGATGTAAGCACTCTCTATGCCAAGCTTTTGGGCGAAACGGCCCCAATTACCTGGGAAGAACTGCAGCCGTTCTTCGCCCGTGGCGCGCTCCTGCGGGTCGCGAACGATTTTGATCTGGTCGAGGTAGCGCTCGCCGTGGCGCAGGACGATCGCGCCAAGGTTGCGGCCTGGCTGGAAGGCGGTCAGCTGCTGAGAATGGATGCGCCGCAGGCGCAGGACTGGCTGGAGCGCGATCCGCAGCTATGGGCAGTGGTCGTCGCACCCTGGGTGCTGGCACAGGAGCGCGGCGCGCGGCCGGCCGTGCACTGAGACGGTGCGCCTGTGGGTGACGCGCTGATTATCCACGCACCCAGCGCTGCCGCGCCCAACCGCTGAGGGCGTCGACCGCCAGCACCATCAGCAGCATGCCGATGATCACCGTCGAGGCCTGGGCTTCCTGGAACAGGCTGAGGCTCATGTGCAGCATCTGCCCCAGGCCGCCGGCACCGACGAAGCCGAGCACGCTGGCCATGCGGATATTGTTTTCCCAGCGATACAGCGTGTAGGCCACCAGCTGCGGACACAGGCTGGGCAAGGTGCCGTAGCAGAAGGCGACGACGCGTCCGCCGCCGTTCAGCCGCAGCGCATCGGCCGGCGCCGGCGGGGTGTTTTCCAGCGCCTCGGCGAACAGCCGGCCGAGCACCCCGGCGGTGTGCAGGGCCAGGGCGAGGGTGCCGGCGTTCGGCCCGAGCCCGGCAGCAAGCACCATCAGCGCCGCCCAGACCAGTTCCGGAATCGCCCGCAGCGCATTGAGCAGCAGACGCGCGGCCGCCTGAGCGGCTCGGCCGAAGCGCCCGGCGGCGGGTAACGCCAGCAGCAGGCCCAGCAAGGCGGCGAGCAAGGTACCGATGGCCGACATCGCCAGGGTTTCCAGCGCGCCGCGGCCGATGGCGCGCAGATGTGCCGGTGACAGGTCGGGATCGAGAAAGCCCGCCGCATACGCGGCCATCTGCCCGAGCCCTTCGCGCCCGAACAGTGTGGCGGTGTCCAGCTGCAGATAGGCGAAGGCGGCGGCCACGGCGGCGAGCAGTGCCAGCGGAATCAGCAGACGGGCCAGGAGCTTCACGCGAACCTCCAGCGCAGCAGCCGGCTGAGCAGGTCGGCCAGCAGTACCAAGGCGAGGAAGGTCAGCAGCATGCTGGCGACCTCACCACCAGCGAACATGCGCATCGACAGGTCCATCTGCTGGCCCAGCCCGCCGGCGCCGACGAAGCCCATCACCACCGAGGCGCGAACCGCGCATTCCCAGCGATAGACCGAGTACGACAGCATCTCGCCGGTCGCCTGCGGCAGCACGCCGTAGCAGAACGCCTGCAGGCGCGAACTGCCGGCGGCGAGCAGTGCCCGCGCCGGTTGCGGATCGACCGACTCGAAGATTTCCGCGTAGACCTTGCCGAGCATGCCGGCGTAGGTGATGGCGATGGCCAGCACGCCGGCGGTTGGGCCGAGGCCGACGGCGCGGACGAACAGCAGCGCCCAGACGATTTCCGGGATGCTGCGCAGCACGATCAGCAGGCCGCGCGCCGGCCAGCGCAGCGCCTGCGCCCACCATGCCGGTCGGCCGCCTCGGCTGAGCGCCGAAAGCGACAGCGCGCGCGTGGCGAGCAGCGCACCGGGCAGGGCGATCAGCAGCGCCAGCGCCATGCCGGCGGTGGCGATGGCCAGGGTCTCCAGCGTGGCCTGCGCCAGCAGGGCAAGGAACGGCTGGTCATGCGCCGGGGGCCAGAAGCCTGCGAGGAATACGCCCATCGTCTCGGCGTAGCTGCCATCGAACAGCACGCCGAGGTCCAGCTCGCTCAGCGAAAGCCCCGGCCACAGCAGCGTCAGCGCCATCAGCGTGAGCAGCAGGCGCGCCGGCGCCGCCGGGTCGCGGGTGACAGTGGGGTTCAGCATCGCGGGATATGCAGGGGCGGCGCGAAGGCCGCGGCCGGAATTGGCGAATGGGTCAGCTGCTCGTTGGCATACAGCGCCGCCAGCTCTTCGGATGTGACCGCGGCGGCTGGCTTGTCGAACAGGATGCGCCCGGCGCGCACGCCGACGATCCGCGGGAAATGCTGCAGCGCCAGCTCGACGGCGTGCAGGCTGGCCAGCAGCGTGGCGTTGCGCTGCTGCGCCTCGCGGTTGAGTACGCCGAGGGTGTAGTTGGCGAGCACCGGGTCCATCGCCGAAACCGGCTCGTCGGCGAGGATCAGCTCCGGCGCCTGATAGAGCACGCGGGCGATGCCGACGCGCTGCAGCTGGCCGCCGGAAAGCTGGTCACAGCGCATGTAGAGTTTGTCGGCCAGATCCAGCCGACCCAGCTCGGCCGCGGCGCCAGCGGCGTCCAGCGGGTAGATCAGGCTGAGCAGGCTGCGGCCGAGCGACCACTGGCCGAGACGACCGGCGAGCACCGCAGTGACCACCCGTTGCCGCGGCGGCAGCGGCGGCGCCTGGTGGATCAGTCCGATGCGCGCGCGCAGCCGCTGGCGCTGCGCGACGGAAAGCGCCCACGGCTGCTGGCCGAGCAGTTCCAGCTGACCGCACTGCGGTTTCAGCGCGGTCGCCAGCAGGCGCAGCAGGGTGGTCTTGCCGGCACCGGACGGCCCGATGATGGCCACGCGTTCGCCTTGGGCGACCCGCAGTTCGATGTCGCACAGCGCAGCCTGACCGTCGGCGTGGGTATGGCCCACGCCGCTCAGGCTGAGGATCACTTCAGCAGGCCGGCAGCGCGCGCGGCTTGCTCGATGCCTTCGTAGTTTTCCGGCTTGGTCGCGATGAAGCGGCTGGCCGCCTGCAGGTCGAGGATCGCCTTGTGTTCCGGGTTGGCCGGGTCGAGCGCGAGGAAGGCTGCCTTGATCTTCTCGGCCAGGGCCGGATCGAGGGTGCCGCGCACGGTCCAGTTGTAGTCGTAGTAGGTCGGCGTGGTGGCGAAGACGCGCACCTTGTCGGTGTTCACCTTGCCGGCGGCGACCAGCTTGTCCCACACCGAGGCGTTGAGCACGCCGGCGTCGGCCTTGCCGGCTTCGACCCAGGCGGCGGTGGCGTCATGCGCGCCGGAATAGGCGATGCGGGAGAAGAACTGCTCCGGCTCGATGCCGTCCTTGAGCATGAAATAGCGCGGCATCAGGCTGCCCGAGGTCGAGGAGACCGAGCCGAAGGCGAAGGTCTTGCCCTTGAGGTCCTGCAGCGACTTGACCGTGGGATCGGCGGTGATGAATTTGCTGGTGAACTGCTCGTCCTGCTCGCGCTGCACCAGCGGGATGGCGTTGCCGGTCTTCAGGCGCGTCTGCACGAAGGTGAAGCCGCCCAGCCAGGCCATGTCCAGGCGATCGGAGGCCAGCGCTTCGACCACGGCGGCGTAGTCGGATACCGGGGTGAATTTCACCGGCATGCCGAGTTCCTTCTCCAGGTACTCGCCCAGCGGCTTGAACTTGCGGATCAGTTCGGTGGGGGCTTCGTCGGGGATCGCGGAAACCCGCAGGGTTTCGGCGGCCTGGATGGCGGTGACGGACAGGGACAGGGCAAGGCCGGCGACGGCTGCCAGGGAGCGCTTGAGCATTGAGGGTTCTCCGGTTCAATGGCGGAAAAAGCGTGGCGATTATAGGTGCGGACGGTTGCGCTTAGCCATGACCGGTTTTCGCGCCTAGAATCGGCGCCTTCACCGTTTTCCGAGGAGCTGCCCCGTGTCCACGCTGCCAACCCTTGCGTTCGCCGGTATCGGCCTGATGGGCCTGCCGATGTGTCGCCGCCTGCTGGCGGCCGGTTACCGCCTGCTGGTCTGGAATCGCTCGTCCGACAAATGCGCACCACTGGTTGCGCTCGGCGCCACGGCGGTGGCGACGCCGGCCGAACTCTGCGCTGCCGATATCGTGCTGCTGTGCCTGGCCGATACTGCCGCCGTGCGCGAGGTGGTGTTCGGCAAGGGCGGGCTCGCCGAAGGCGGCAAGCCGGGCAAGCTGCTGGTCGATCATTCCAGCCTGGAACCCAGCGCGACGCGCGACATGGCCGCCGAGCTGGAATTTCGCAGTGGCATGCGCTGGGTCGATGCGCCGGTCTCCGGCGGCACCGCGGGGGCGGAGAACGGCACGCTGGCGATCATGGCCGGCGGCCGGGTCGAGGATGTTGAGCGCGTGCGGCCGGTGCTGATGCATCTCGGCCAGCGGCTGACGCACATGGGTGAGGTCGGTGCGGGGCAGGTCAGCAAGGTCTGCAACCAGATGATCGTCGCCTGCAACGCGCTGGTGATCGCCGAGGTGGTGGCGCTGGCCGAGCGTGCCGGAGTCGATGCCAGCCTGCTGGCGCCAGCGCTGGCCGGTGGTTTCGCCGACTCGCGGCCGCTGCAGATCCTCGCGCCGCAGATGGCGGCCAGCGAGTTCGAGCCGGTGAAATGGCACGTGCGCACGCTGCTCAAGGACCTGGATACCGCGGTGAAACTGTCCCGCGAGCAGGGCTCGGCGACGCCAATGAGCGGCCTCGCTGCGCAGCTGATGCGCCTGCACGGCAGCCAGGGCAACCTGCAGCGCGATCCGGCGACGCTGGTGCAGCTGTACCGGGAGGGCGAGTCATGAAGATTGCCGCCAACCTGTCGCTGCTGTTCAGCGAACTGCCGCTGGCCGAGCGGGTGCTTGCCGCGCGTGTCGCCGGTTTCGACGGCGTGGAAATCCAGTTCCCCTACGAGCTGCCGGCCGTGCTGCTCAAGGGGCTGCTCGACCGCGCCGGCCTGCCGCTGGTGCTGATCAACCTGCCGGCCGGTGATCTGATGCAGGGCGGCGCCGGGCTTGCGGCGGTGCCGGAGCGTCAGGCCGAGTTCGAGGCGGCGTTGCAGGAGGCCCTGACCTACGCGCTGATGGTTCGCCCAGCCTGCGTCAACGTCCTGCCGGGGCGGCTGGCAGACGGCGTGGCGCGCGAGGAAGCGCTGGAGACCCTCGAACACAATCTGTGGATGGCCGCCGAAGCGTTCGACATGCTCGGCATCCGCGTGCTCTGCGAGGCGATCAATCCGCTGGACATGCCGGGCTTTCTGATCAACAGCGCCGCCGATCTCGCCGCCTTGCTGGAGCGCGTCAATCATCCCAACTGCCAGGGCCAGCTGGACTTCTATCACATGGCCCGACAGGGGCTGGAACTCACCGGATGCGTCGAGCAGCTGCGCGGGCGCATCGGCCACGTGCAGTTCGCCGACTGTCCCGGGCGCGGTGCGCCGGGCAGCGGCGAGGTCGACTTCAGTACCGCGCTGCAGGCGCTGCAGACGAGCGGCTACACGGGCTGGCTCGGCGCCGAGTACAAGCCGGGCGAGGCGGGTACTGCGGCGAGCCTGGACTGGCTGGCCGAATGGCAGGCGCGCTGAGCCATCGCGCGGCATAAGCGCAGGTGATGTTTGCAGACGACGGGGAAGGCAGGTTCTAGAGTCAGGCTCGAGTCCCGGCTGGTCTGGCCGGTTACAACAAGAACAATCGAGACCGACGTCATGCAGCCTTCCACCCAAGCTTCGAACGCCTGGCGCGTGCTGTTCCTGCTGTTCCTGGCGAACCTGTTCAACTTCTTCGACCGCACCATTCCGGCGATCATCGCCGAGCCGATCCGCCTGGAATGGAACCTCAACGACTTCCAGCTCGGCCTGATCGGCACCGCCTTCACCATCATCTACGCCATCGCCGGCCTGCCCCTGGGTCGCATGGCCGACCTCGGTTCGCGGCGCAAGATCATGGGCTGGGGGCTGACCGTCTGGAGCGGGCTGACGGCGGTGAATGGCCTGGCCTGGAACTTCTGGAGCTTTCTGCTGGTGCGCATGGGCATCGGCATCGGCGAGGCCAGCTATGCGCCGGCGGCCAACTCGCTGATCGGCGACCTGTTTCCGGCGCACAAGCGTGCGCGGGCGATGGGGATTTTCATGCTCGGCCTGCCGCTGGGGCTGCTGCTGGCGTTCATCACCATCGGCTCGATGGTCGAGGCGTTCGACAGCTGGCGCGCACCGTTCTTCATCGCTGCGGTGCCGGGGCTGGTGCTGGCGCTGTTCATCTTCCTGATCCGCGAGCCGCAGCGCGGCGCCGCCGAGGCGGTGCGGGTCTCGCAGGCGCCGGTGCAGCAGCCGATGCGCAAGGTGCTGGCGATCCGCACGTTCTGGTGGCTGGTGCTGGCCGGGCTGGCATTCAACTTCGCCACCTATGCCTGCAACGCCTTCATGGTGCCGCTGCTGATGCGCTATCACGCCGTGCCGCTGGTCGAGGCGTCGGTCGCCACCGGGGTGATCGTCGGGTTCACCGGCTTGATCGGCCTGACCTTCGGCGGCTGGATCGCCGACCGTATCCACCAGCGGTTTGCCCGCGGCCGGCTGATCTTCGCGGCGGTGAGCATGCTGGTCGCCACGCTCGCCACCGGCTACGCGCTGCTGGCCGGACGCATCGAGGTCGGCGTGTTCGTCGCGGTGTTCAGCGTCGGCTGGCTGTTCTCCTACAACTTTTATACCTGCGTCTACACAGCGATCCAGGACGTGGTCGAACCGCGTCTGCGGGCGACGGCGATGGCGCTGTTCTTCGCCGGGCTGTATTTGCTCGGGGGCGGCATGGGCACGGTGGTGGTGGGGCTGCTCTCGGATCATTTCGCCCAGGCGGCGATGCTCGCGGCAGGAGCCGCAGAGATGAGCGAGACGTTCCGCGCCGAGGGGCTGCACGGGGCTATGTACCTGATCCCCGCGTCGCTGCTGCTGACCATGCTGTTCCTGTTCCAGGCGTCGCGGACGTTCTGCGCGGATGCGCGGCGAATGACGGCGGGCATGGCCGAAGATGGCGCGGCCGGCGAGGCGGTGCCGGCCTAGCACTGGCATACGGATGCGACAGCCGGACTGCATCGGCGCGCCGGCTCCAGTACACTGCGCGGCCGTTTTTTGGCAGTCCGGTACGCACCATGCAGAACGCTTCGCCCGCCCGCGCCTGTGGCATCGATTTCGGCACCTCCAATTCCACGGTCGGCTGGTGGCGGCCGGGTGTCGATTCGCTGATCGCGCTGGAAGGCGAGCAGCCGACGCTGCCGTCGGTGGTGTTCTTCAACACCGAGGAGCGCCGGCCGGTCTACGGCCGCCAGGCGCTGAACGAATACCTCGAAGGCTACGAAGGCCGGCTGATGCGCTCGCTCAAGAGCCTGCTGGGTTCCAAGCTGCTGAAGAGCGAGACCACCGTGCTCGGCAGCGCCATGCCGTTCAAGGACATCCTCGGTCTGTTCCTCGGCACCCTCAAGCAGCGCGCCGAAGCGGTGGCCGGGCGGCCGTTCGAGGAAGTGGTGCTGGGGCGCCCGGTGTTCTTCGTCGATGACGATCCGCAGGCCGATCGCGAAGCGGCACAGATGCTCGCGGCGGCTGCGCACAAGATCGGCTTTCGCGACGTCTCCTTTCAGTACGAGCCGATCGCCGCGGCGTTCGATTACGAGTCGCGCATCGAGCGAGAGGAGCGCGTGCTGATCGTCGATATCGGCGGCGGTACCTCGGACTTCTCGCTGGTGCGGCTGTCGCCCGAGCGGCGCGCGGTCGCTGACCGCCAGGCCGACATCCTCGCCACTGGCGGCGTGCATATCGGCGGTACCGATTTCGACAAGCAGCTCAGCCTGCACGGGGTGATGCCGCTGTTCGGCTATGGCAGCCGGATGAAGAGCGACGCGCCGATGCCCACCAGTACCCACCTCAACCTGGCCACCTGGCACACCATCAACGCGGTCTATGCGCCGGCCTCGCAACGGGCGCTGCAAAGCATGCGCTACGACATCGTCGACCCCACCGGCATCGACCGGCTGTTCCGCCTGATCGAGCAGCGCGCCGGGCACTGGCTGGCGATGCAGGTGGAGCACGGCAAGATCGCGCTGACCGAGCAGGCATCCCACGCCATCGACTTTCAGCGCATCGAGCCGGCGCTGCGTGCGGAGCTGACCCGCGACGGCTTCGAGCGCGCCATCGCACCGTTGCTCGAACGCGTCGCTGGCGGGCTGGAGCGCTTGCTGGCGGACGCCGGCGTGCGCCATGACGCGGTCGACACGGTGTTCTTCACCGGCGGTTCGAGTGCTGTGCCGGCGCTGCGGCAGTGTGTCGCCGAGTTGCTGCCGGGCGCCCGCCACGCGCAGGGCAACCGCTTCGGCAGCATCGGCAGCGGCCTGGCCATCGAGGCGCGCAAGCGCTACGGTTGATCCGAGTCCGAGCGGCATCCGCTCGGTCGGATGGCTGCCGCACAGGGGGATCGTCATGGCCTACCGGATACGCCCGTCACGCAATGCCGCCAAGGAGGTGCGCAAGGCTGCGCTGGATCGCATCGACAAGGCGATCCAGGCGCTCGGCGCCGCACCGGCGGAGCGCGCCGAGGGCATTCACCAGGCACGCAAGCGCTTCAAGGAGCTGCGCGCATTGTTGCGACTGGTGCGCGAGCCGCTGGGCCGGCGTTTCGGGACCGACAACCGACGCCTGCGCGACATGGGCCGGCGGCTGGCCGAATCACGCGATGCCACGGCCATGCTGGAAAGCTGGGACGCGCTGGCGCGGCGCAACCGGCGGCTGTTCGGCAGCGAGGCGCTGCGCCAGGTGCGCGTGCGGCTGCAGCAGCGTGCCGCACCGGATGGCGAGGTGCATGCCGGTGTCGAAAAGGAGGTCGCGCAGGTGCTGGGCGAGCTGCGCGCGCTGAGCGCGGACGCCAGACAATGGCAACTCGCGGGCAAGGGCTTCGCGCTGCTGGCCGACGGGCTGAAGCGGACCTATGCCGATGGCGTGCGCGACCTGGCGCGTGCCGAGAAGGCTGGCAGCGACGAGCTGCTGCACGAGTGGCGCAAGCGCGTGAAGGATCACTGGTATCACTGCCAGCTGCTGTCGCCGTGCTGGCCGGAGGCGATGGAGCGGCGGTGCGAACAGCTCAAGCGGGTCGCCGATGCGCTGGGCGACGATCACGATCTGGCGGTGATGCAGCAACTGATGCAGCACGAACCCGAGCTGTTCGGCGAGGCGCAAACCCACGAGCAACTGCGGCGTTGCATCGAGCGTCGGCGTGCGCAGCTGCAGCAACTGGCGCGGCGTCTGGGGCATCGCCTGTTTGCCGAGAAGCCGAAAGCGCTGGTGACGCGTTTCGATGCCTACTGGCGCATCGCGCGCAGCGAGTAGGGCTGAACGCCCGATGCCTTCGGCGGCGGCAGGCTAACCTGCCGCCGCCCTCAGCTCAGCCGGCCACCAGGACCCGGATCGCCTCCAGGCGCAGCGCGGCTTTTTCCAGCGCGGCCAGACCTTCTTCGCGCTGCTGGCGCAGCGTCTCGATCTCGCTGTCGCGCACGCTCGGGTTGACCGCCTGCAGCGCCACCAGACGCGCCAGTTCCTCGTCCAGTCCGGCCTTGAGCTTGCGTTGCGCCTCGGCGACGCGTTCGGTGTGGCGCGGCGCGATCTTGCTCTCGGCGGCGGCGATCTGCGCGGCGAGGACGTCGCGCTGGGCCTGCACGAACTTGTTGGCGCTGGCGCGCGGCACGCTTTCCAGCTGATCGTTGAGCGTATCGAAGGCCACCTTCGAGGCCAGGTCGTTGCCGTTGCCATCGAGCAGGCAGCGCAGCGCCAACGGCGGCAGGAAGCGGCTCAGTTGCAGCGCGCGCGGTGCCACCACTTCGCTGACGAACAGCAGCTCGAGCAGGACGGTGCCGGGCTTGAGCGCCTTGTTCTTGATCAGCGCCACCGCGGTGTTGCCCATCGAGCCGGACAGCACCAGGTCCATGCCGCCCTGCACCATCGGGTGTTCCCAGGTGAGGAACTGCATATCCTCGCGGGCCAGGGCCTGCTCGCGGTCGTAGGTGACGGTGACTGCCTCGTCGTCGCCGAGCGGGAAGCTGGCGTCGAGCATCTTCTCGCTCGGACGCAGCACCAGGGCGTTCTCGGAGTGGTCCTCGCTGTCGATGCCGAAGGCGTCGAACAGCTGCTCCATGTAGATCGGCAGGGCGAACTGGTCGTCCTGTTCCTCGATGGCTTCGACCAGCGCCTTGCCCTGGTCGCCGCCGCCGGAGTTGAGTTCCAGCAGGCGGTCACGGCCGGTGTGCAGTTCGGCTTCGAGGCGCTCGCGCTCGGCGCGGGCCTCGTCGATCAGGCGCTGGAACGCCTCGTCGTCGCCGTCTTCCAGCTGTGCCAGCAGGCGCGGGCCGAACTGGTGCTGCAGCGCGTTGCCGGTCGGGCAGGTGGCCAGGAAGGCATTCAGCGCCTCGTGATACCACTGGAACAGCCTTTGCTGCGGGCTGGTTTCCAGATAGGGAACGTGCAGCTGGATGACGTGCTGCTGGCCGATCCGGTCGAGACGGCCGATGCGCTGCTCGAGCAGGTCCGGGTGCGCCGGCAGGTCGAACAGCACCAGATGATGGGCGAACTGGAAGTTGCGGCCCTCCGAACCGATCTCGGAGCAGATCAGCACCTGCGCACCGAACTCCTCGTCGGCGAAATAGGCCGCAGCGCGGTCGCGCTCGAGGATGCTCATGCCCTCGTGGAACACCGTGGCGGGAATGCCGGAGCGCACGCGCAGCGCGTCTTCCAGGTCCAGCGCGGTTTCGGCGTGGGCGCAGATCACCAGCACCTTGTACTTCTTGAGCATCTTCAGCGTGTCGATCAGCCATTCGACGCGCGGGTCGAACTGCCACCAGCGCGTGCCGGCCTCGCCGTCGTCCTGCTGGCTCTGGAAGGCCACCTCGGGGTACAGCTCGGCATGCTCACCCAGCGGCAGCTCCATGTATTCGGCCGGGCAGGGCAGCGGATAGGGGTGCAGCTGGCGCTCCGGGAAGCCCTGCACGGCGGCGCGGGTATTGCGGAACAGCAGGCGGCCGGTGCCGTGACGGTCGAGCAGTTCGCGGATCAGCCGGCTGCTGGCTTCGATGTCGCCATCGGTGGCGGCGGCGAGCAGGGCCTCACCTTCGGCGCCGAGGAAGGTGTGAATGGTCTCGTGAGCTTCCTGCGACAGGCGACCGTCATCGAGCAGTTCCTGTACCGCCTGGGCGACCGGCTGGTAGCTGCTGCTTTCGGCGCGGAAGGCCTCCAGATCATGGAAACGGTTGGGGTCGAGCAGGCGCAGACGCGCGAAGTGGCTGTCCTGACCGAGCTGTTCGGGGGTCGCGGTGAGCAGCAGCACGCCGGGGATCACTTCGGCCAGCTGTTCGACCAGCTGGTATTCGGCGCTGGCGCCGTCCGGGTGCCAGACCAGGTGGTGCGCCTCGTCGACCACCAGCAGGTCCCAGCCGGCGGCGAAGGCGGCATCCTGGGCGCGATCATCGTCCTTCAGCCATTCCAGCGAGACCAGCGCAAGCTGGGCGTCTTCGAACGGGTTACTGGCGTCGCTCTCGATGAAGCGCTCGTCGTCGAACAGCGCGACTTCCAGGTTGAAGCGCCGGCGCATCTCCACCAGCCACTGGTGCTGGAGGTTCTCCGGTACCAGGATCAGCACGCGGCTGGCGCGCCCGGAGAGCAGCTGGCGATGGATGATCAGGCCGGCCTCGATGGTCTTGCCCAGGCCCACTTCGTCGGCCAGCAGCACGCGCGGGGCGATGCGGTCGGCGACTTCCTTGGCGATGTGCAGCTGGTGCGCGATGGGTTGCGCACGCACGCCGCCCAGGCCCCACAGCGACGACTGCAGCTGGGCGCTCTGGTGCTGCAGGGTGTGATAACGCAGGCTGAACCAGGCCAGCGGATCGATCTGGCCGGCAAACAGGCGGTCGCTGGCCAGGCGGAACTGGATGAAGTTCGACAGCTGGGTTTCCGGCAGGGTGCGGGCTTCGTTCTGTGCGGTGAGGCCGTGATAGACCAGCAGGCCGTCGACATCGTCGACTTCGCGCACGGTCATCTTCCAGCCTTCGAAATGGGTGATCTCGTCGCCAGGGGCGAAGCGCACGCGCGTCAGTGGTGCGCTTCGCGTGGCGTACTGGCGGGTTTCGCCGGTGGCGGGATAGAGCACGGTGAGCATTCGCCCGTCGTGGGTCAGGATGGTTCCCAGCCCGAGTTCGGCCTCGCTGTCGCTGATCCAGCGTTGCCCCGGTAGATACTGCTGCGCCATGCTGCCTCCGCTGTGAAAAAAGCCGGTTATGGTAACGGAACGCCGCGTCGAGAGCGACGACGACCGACGGTCTTCAAGCACAGCAAGTGTAGCGGCCCTGCTACAGTGACAAACAACGATCCGCCTCGATGCGCAACAGGACTCACGCATGCTGCCACCCATTCCCTCAGGCGTCTTTCCGGTCAGTGCGCAGCAGGACGCGGTCAAACCGCGCCCGGATATCCAGCCCGTCGCGCCGGTGGAACCGGCCGCCGGGGAAAGTGCTATCGCGCTGGACCGCCGCCACCCGCAGGAAACCGAGCAGATGCTCCGCGACGAGCAGCGTCGGCGGCAGCGGCGCGGATCGACGCCGGGCGAGCAGGCTCCTGACCTCCCCAACGAAGGCGATGCCCACGATGATGCAGACGAACGCCCGCGCCAGGGCCGGTGGGTGGATGTCGAAGTCTGAGCTGTGCCGCAGATTGTTCGGCTCGGGCAGTCGCCGCGCATGACCGCCCCGCTGTCGCTGCCCGATGCTGATCTGCGCTATCTGCCGCAATGGCTCGCGGCGCCGCTGGCGGATGCCTGGCTGGCCGAACTGATCGAGCAAACCCCGTGGCAACAGCCGCAGATCAGCCTTTACGGCCGGCGCGTGGCGATTCCGCGGCAGGTGGCCTGGTACGGCGATGCGCAGGCGAGCTATCGCTATTCCGGCCTGCAGCACGAGCCACTTGCCTGGACGCCCGTGCTCGCGACGCTACGCGAGCGCTTGCAGGACGAGCTGGGACAGCCATTCAACGGCGTGTTGCTCAATTACTATCGCGACGGCCAGGACGCGATGGGCTGGCACAGCGATGACGAGCCGGAGCTGGGGCAAGAGCCGCTGCTGGCGTCACTGAGCCTGGGCGCCACTCGGCGCTTCGATCTGCGGCGCAAGGGCAGCCAGCGCATCGAGCATTCCATCGTCCTCGAACATGGCTCGCTACTGGTCATGGGCGGGGCGACCCAGCATCATTGGCAGCACCAGATCGCCCGCACCCGCAAGGTCCGGACGCCGCGCCTCAACCTGACCTTTCGCCTGATCCACCCACGGACCCGAGCATGAGCAGTGACGACGACAAGCTGATCGATTTCAGCGCCGAGCGCGACAAGCGCATTCATGAGCAGAACGACAAGCGCCTCGCAGAGATGCGCAAGGCCTTCGAACAGGCGCTGCCGCTGGGGCAGGACAAGAAAAGCCGCAGCAAGAAGAAGCCGAAGAAATGCTGATTTCGCCGTTGCATGAGCGCCTGGCGAGCACGGCCGCGACGGCCTGTCGCGGCCCGTTGGGCGCTCCGTTCCGATCCTCTCCCGATAGCACCCGCTTCCCCGCCGCGATACCCGGCCAGCGCGCGATTTCCGCTTCGAAATACCCCTTCTTTCTTGATCCAGATCAGTCGCCGGGCACGCTTTTCGTCAGCTATCTGCGGCTATTGACATCGATCAATTTCGTGCGCCGAAGAGCGCATTAACGTGCGCCCATCGGACAGCAAAACAGCTTCGGAGGGAAGGTCTCATGTTCGTCGATAATGTGGTGCTCGCAGGGGTTGTCACGGTCGGCCTGATGGTCGCCTTCCTCGGTGGATTCGCATATTTCATCTGGCGGGACGCGCAAAAGAAAAAGCGCAGCTGATCCCGCTCGATAAAAGAGCACGCAAGGCATTTGGGCGACCCTAGGTCGCCTTTTTTTTTGCTCTTGATTTATGCGGTAGCCGAGATTGGGGAAACCTCGTTCAGGCGAGCCGCCCGCGCAACGGCACGGAGCGGCAGGGAGGAGGGGGGTCAGCCGATGCTGATCGGCGGCAGCTCCTTCAGCTCCACGGTTTCGTGCTTGCGCGGGGCCAGCACTTCGGCCTCGCCATCGACGACCTGCTCGTCGTTCTGGTTGAACACCTGCGTGGCGATGCGCACGCGGTTCTTCGGCAGCTTTTCCAGGATTTCCAGGCGCACAGTGAGGGTGTCGCCGATCTTCACCGGCCGGGTGAACTTCATGGTCTGGCCGAGATAGATCGTGCCCGGTCCCGGCATGGTGCAGGCTACGGCGGCGCTTATCAGCGCACCGCTGAACATGCCGTGCGCGATGCGCTCGCGAAACAGCGTGCCAGCGGCGAACTCGGCGTCCAGGTGTACCGGATTGCGATCACCGGACATGGCCGCAAACAGCTGGATGTCGCGTTCGCCGACGGTCTTCTCGAAGCTCGCGGTCTGACCTACTTCCAGCGCGGAGTAGGGCGTGCTGCTGATGGTATTCATGCTCGGTATCTGTCCTTGGTCGCAGAGAGGGGAGGCGGCGTGCCTGCTCGGAAGAGCGCGCACACCGGTCGGGCTGAAAAAGGTGCGCTGCATTCTAGTGGCTGACGCGAAGCTTGTCCCGACGTCCGGGGCGCTTGGTCGGAGATGGAAGATTCATAGCGGTGATGGGGGCTGGTGCGCGCTTGCACCGTGGTGATGAGCTGCTAAGTTCGGCTCAGCCCGAATACCCGCACGGGCCAGACACTCTCAGGTCAAGAGGCTAATAACAATGCAACCTGAATTCTGGAATGACAAACGTCCCGCCGGCGTGCCGAACGATATCGATATGTCCGCCTACCGCTCTGTAGTCGAGGTATTCGAGCGTGCCTGCAAGGCCCACGCCGATCGTCCGGCCTTCACCAACATGGGCGTCACCCTGACCTACAGCGATCTCGAACGCCACTCCGCGGCCTTCGCGGCCTGGCTGCAGAACCACACCGACCTGCAGCCGGGGGAGCGCATTGCCGTGCAGATGCCAAACCTGCTGCAATATCCGATCGCCGTATTCGGGGCGCTGCGTGCCGGGCTGGTGGTGGTCAACACCAACCCGCTGTACACCGTGCGCGAGATGCGTCATCAGTTTCAGGATTCCGGCGCGCGTGCGCTGGTGTATCTGAATACCTTCGGCCGGCAGGTGCAGGACGTGCTGGCCGACACCCGCATCGACTACCTGATCGAGGCGAAGATCGGTGATCTGCTGCCCGGCCTGAAGGGCGCGCTGGTCAACGCCGCGGTCCGTCATGTGAAGAAGATGGTGCCGGCCTACAGCCTGCCGCAGGCGGTCTCGTTCAAGACGGTGCTGCGCGAGGGCGCGCGCCACAGCCTGCGGCCGGTGCCGCTGAGCCAGACGCACCTTGCGGTGTTGCAGTACACCGGCGGCACGACCGGCGTGGCCAAGGGGGCGATGCTCAGTCACGGCAATCTGGTGGCGAACATGCAGCAGGTACGGGCCAACATGCAGCAACTGGATGACAAGGGCCACCCGGTCATTCGCGAGGGGCAGGAGGTGATGATCGCGCCGTTGCCGCTCTATCACATCTACGCCTTCACCGTGAATTGCATGTGCATGATGGTGACTGGCAACCACAACGTACTGATCACCAACCCGCGCGACATCAACGGCTTCGTCAAGGAGCTGCAGCGCTGGCGTTTCTCCGGTTTCCTCGGCCTGAATACGTTGTTTGTCGCGTTGATGTCGCATCCGGAGTTCCGCCGGATTGATTTTTCCGCGCTCAAGGGCACCAATTCCGGTGGCACGGCGCTGGTTTCGGCGGTGGCCGAGCGTTGGCAGCAGCTGACCGGCTGCACCGTAGTCGAGGGCTACGGCCTCACGGAAACCTCGCCGGTGGTCTGTGCCAACCCGCACGGCGAGCGTTCGCGGCTGGGCACGGTAGGGTTGCCGGTACCGGGCACGCTGCTCAAGGTGATCGACGACGACGGCCGTGAGCTGCCGCTCGGTGCGCGTGGCGAGCTGTGTGTGAAGGGGCCGCAGGTGATGCAGGGCTACTGGCAGCGCCCGGAGGCGACCGCCGAGGTGCTCGATGATGCGGGCTGGCTACGCACTGGCGATATTGCCGTCATCGACGAGGACGGCTTCGTGCGGATCGTCGATCGCAAGAAGGACCTGATCATCGTCTCCGGCTTCAACGTCTATCCCAACGAGATCGAGGAAGTGGTCATGGCGCACCCGAAGGTCGCCAGCTGCGCCGCCATCGGCGTGCCCGACGAGAAATCCGGTGAGGCGGTCAAGCTGTTCATCGTGCCGCGCGAGCCGGGGCTGACCGTCGAGGAACTGCAGCGCTACTGTCGCGAGAATTTCACCGGCTACAAGCTGCCGCGCCACTACGTCCTGCGTGACTCGTTGCCGATGACTCCGGTGGGCAAGATCCTGCGGCGCGAGTTGCGCGATATCGCCTGAAACCGCCGGTCAGGCGCTCTGGCACGGCCAATCTGGGTGGTGACCGAATTTTTAAATTCGGTCACTTTGTGCCTTGGTTGTACATAAATGGCTCTATTCGCTCAGTTTCAAAGCTGCTAACCTCAGCCGACTTCTTGCCGCTATCCACGGCACAAAAGTTTACAAAACACAACAAAACAGCTGCCATTGTGTGCAGTGAAGAAGGCTGTCGCTTAGGAGTAGGGTCATGACCGAAAACTTCTGGAAGGATAAATATCCTGTTGGGGTTGCCAGCGAAATCAATCCCGATGAGTACCAGAATATCCAGACAGTGCTGAAACTGTCCTGCGAGCGCTTCGCGGACAAGTCGGCTTTCAGCAGTCTCGGCAAGACGCTGACCTACGGCGAGCTGTATCGACTCTCCGGCGAGTTTGCCGCCTATCTTCAACACCACACCGATCTGCAACCCGGCGACCGCATCGCCGTGCAGCTGCCCAATCTGCTCCAGTACCCGATCGTGGTGTTCGGCGCCATGCGTGCCGGGCTGATCGTGGTCAACACCAACCCGCTGTATACCGCGCGGGAGATGGAGCACCAGTTCAACGATGCCGGCGCCAAGGCGCTGGTGTGCCTGGCCAACATGGCGCATCTGGCCGAGGCGGTGCTGCCCAAGACCGGGATCAAGCATGTGGTGATCACCGAGGTCGGCGACATGCTGCCGCTGCTCAAGCGCCTGCTGGTCAACACCGTGGTCAAGCACGTCAAGAAGATGGTGCCGGCCTACCGCCTGCCTTCGGCGGTGCGCTTGAACGATGCCCTGGCCCAGGGACGCGGCCGGACGGTGCGTGACGCCAGTCCGAACGGCCAGGATGTCGCCGTGCTGCAGTACACCGGCGGTACCACGGGTGTCGCCAAGGGCGCGATGCTGACGCACCGCAACATCGTCGCCAACATGCTGCAGTGCAAGGCGCTGATGGGGTCGAACCTCGAGGAAGGCCGCGAGGTGCTCATCGCGCCGCTGCCGCTGTATCACATCTATGCGTTCACCTTTCATTGCATGACGATGATGCTCAGCGGCAACCACAACATCCTCATCAGCAACCCGCGTGACCTGCCGGCGATGATGAAGGACCTGGCCCGCTACCGCTTCAGCGGCTTCGTCGGCCTCAACACGCTGTTCGTCGCGCTGTGCAACAGCGAGGACTTCCGCAAGCTGGACTTCTCCGCGCTCAAGGTCACGCTGTCGGGTGGCATGGCGCTGCAGCTGGCCACGGCAGAACGCTGGAAGCAGGTTACCGGCTGCTCGATCTGCGAAGGCTACGGCCTGACCGAAACCAGCCCGGTAGCCTCGGTCAACCCGATCACGCATATCCAGCTCGGCACCATCGGTATCCCGGTGCCCTCGACACGCTTCAAGGTCATCAACGATGACGGCCAGGAACTGCCGCAGGGTGAGATCGGCGAGCTGTGCATCAAAGGGCCGCAGGTGATGAAGGGCTACTGGCAACGGCCGGAAGCCACCGCCGAGGTGATGGATGCCGAAGGCTTCTTCAAGACCGGTGATATCGGTGTGATCCAGGCCGACGGCTACATCCGCATCGTCGACCGCAAGAAGGACATGATTCTGGTCTCCGGTTTCAACGTCTACCCGAACGAGCTGGAAGACGTGCTGGCAACGCTGCCCGGCGTACTGCAGTGCGCCGCCATCGGCATACCGGACGAGAAATCCGGCGAGGCGATCAAGCTGTTCGTGGTGGTCAAGCCGGGCGAGAGCCTGACCCGTGAGCAGGTCATGCAGCACATGCACGACAACCTGACCGGCTACAAGCGCCCGCGCTACGTCGAATTCCGCGGCAGTCTGCCGACCACCAACGTCGGCAAGATCCTGCGTCGGGAATTGCGTGACCAGGAATTGAAGAAGCTCGCCGAAGCGAGCTGATCGAGCCGCACGCCAAAAGCCCCGCCAGCTGCACGCTGCGCGGGGCTTTTTTTGGTCGATGCTCGCCGCGACGCTAGAACCCCCGTGCTAGGCACATCTGACGGGTACTGACAGGCGTTTTCTGAGAAACCCTTCACGCTGAAAGGTTTTTTTCATCGTGGGGGTTAAGTAACCCGTGGATTAAGCCGACAAGCTCTTGCAATACCTAAGTGCCATCACCTTTGGTCGGTGGTCGCTAGTACTTCAGAGATGGATGCCATGCTTTCGAATCTTCGACTTCGCGCGAAACTCCTGCTGCTGGCCCTCGGGCCGATCCTGCTCCTGACGATCATGCTCAGCGGCATCGCCGTGTATGAGCTGCGTAACCTTGCCGAGCAGCAGGAAGTGCACACCCGTCAGAGCCTGATCAACGACCGTCGTGCCGAGCTGCAGCACTACGTGCAACTGGCACGCAATGCGCTGGCACCGATCTACGACGCCTCGGCCGACGGCGACATGCAGGCGCGCGACCAGGCGGTGGCGATCCTCGAGCGCCTGTCCTACGGCAAGGATGGCTATTTCTGGGGCTACGACGACAAGTCCGTACGCGTTCTGCAGGGCAACACCCGCGACAAGATCGGCCAGAGCTTCTACGACTTCCGCGACCCGAATGGCGTCTATGCCATCCGTGAACTGGTGGCGGCCGCGCAGAACGGCAGCCATTACGTCGATTACAGCTTCGGGCTGGCGGCCAGCAGCACCCTGGTGCCCAAGGTCGGTTATGCCGAGTACCTGCCGAAGTGGAAGCTGGCATTCGGTACCTCGCTCAACCTCGACGGCGTCGAGCGCGACGTCGAAGAGGCGCGCGCCGAGTTCCAGCAGCGCATCGACGTGCTGGTGACCATCATGCTCGGCTCGGCCGCGGCGCTGCTGGTACTGATGGCGATTCTCGCCGTGTTCATGAGCAACGCCGTGCTGCGGCCGCTGCTGCTGATCAAAGCCCGTCTGGACGACATGGCACAGGGCGAGGGCGACCTCACCCATCGCCTGCCGGTTACCAGCAAGGACGAACTCGGTGAACTGGCCGGCGCCTTCAACCGCTTCGTCGAGAAGATTCATCTGCTGGTACGCCAGGTCGCCGGTACCACCACCGAGCTGACCGGCATGGTCGGCGCGGTGGCCAGCCAGGCGCAGCGTTCCGAGCAGGCCATGGCCAGCCAGCGTCACGAAACCGACCAGGTCGCCACCGCGATCAACGAGATGTCCGCCGCCGCCCATGAGGTGGCCATGAGCGCGCAGCGCGCGGCCGAAGCGGCGCAGGAAACCGACCAGCAGGGCCAGGCGGCCAAGCAGGTGGTCGACCAGAGCATCCGCCAGATTCACGAGCTGGTGGTTGAGCTGCGCGGCAGCGGCGAGTCGCTCGAAGGTCTGCAGCAGGATGTGAAAGGCATCGTCGGCGTGCTCGACGTGATCCGTGCCATCGCCGAGCAGACCAACCTGCTGGCGCTCAACGCTGCCATCGAGGCGGCGCGAGCGGGTGAGGCCGGACGTGGCTTCGCCGTGGTCGCCGACGAGGTGCGCGCACTGGCCAGTCGCACGCAGCAGAGCACCGGCGAGATCCAGGGCATGATCGACCGCCTGCAAAGCGCCACCAGCCACACCGTGACCGCCATGCTGCGCGCCGGCGAGAAGGGCGACAGCACCCAGCAGCAGGCGAACCAGGCCGGCGAATCGCTGGATGCCATCGCGGCGCTGATCGGCACCATCAACTCGATGAACGCGCAGATCGCCGCGGCCGCCGAAGAACAGACCGCTGTGGCCGAAGAGATCAACCGCAGCGTGCATCACATCGCCGATGCCGTGGACACCGTGGCCAGCGACGCCGCGCAAGGCGCGCAGACCTCGCGTGATCTCGGCGGTGTGGCCGAGCGCCTGCAGAAACTGGTCGGCCAGTTCCGCGTCTGATCGTGACGCAGCGGCGGCGCAATGCCGCCGTTGCGTTTGGCTTGCCTGCGACTCCCTCCCGAAAACCTCCCCGCCGTTACTTCCCGCCGACCAGGCCGGTGCGTGAGCTGTGCGCGCCCGTACGCCGCGCCGTCGCGTTGCCGCGGAGTTCCACCGACCCGACCGACGGCATGACCGCCCGGCGCCCACGCAAGAACGCAGCGGCGAGCCCCCGGGTCTAGCTCCCTATGGCCGCGTCCCCGATACCGGGGAGTGGTGGTGTAAGCCTTAAGCGGCCTGCCCATCAATCACGTCGCAAGGATGAGTCACCCATGCACAAGAACAACAACGCACTACGGGTAGTCGCTTCTCTCGCAATGGCCTTTACCGGCGCGACATTCGCCGCACCACCGGTCGAGACCCAGCGTTTCGATGATTTCTGGAGTCCCGGCAAACCGGATGCCTCGGTCTGCCGCTCGCCGCTGATGGTCGGCACGCCGCTCGGTCTGCCGCGCTGCCTGCAGGCCAGCAACGTGCTCAAGCACCTGCAGAGCCTGCAGGACATCGCCAGCCTCAATGACGGCAATCGCGCCTCCGGCCTGCCGGGCTACCAGGCCTCGGTGGATTACGTGCGCAGCAAGCTGGAGCGTGCTGGCTACCGGGTGCGGGTGCAGGCCTTTCCCTTCCTCGCCTTCTACCCGACCGGCCCCGGCGTGCTCAACGCGCTGGCGCCGCAGCAGCAGAACTACGTCTGGGAGGAAGACTTCACCTACTTGGAGCAGAGCGATCCCGGCACCGTCACCGCCCAGGTGGTAGCGGTGGACGTTGCGCTTGGTGCCGGCAACACCTCCACCAGCGGTTGCGAGGCAGAAGACTTCGCCGGCTTCCCCGCTGGCGCCATTGCCCTGATCCAGCGCGGCACCTGCCCGTTCGGCCAGAAGGCCACGCTGGCCGCCGCGGCCGGAGCATCCGGCGCGGTGATCTTCAACCAGGGCGATACCGAGGACCGCAAGGGTCTGATGGGCGCCACCCTCGGTGCGGATTACGCCGGCGGCATACCGGTGCTGTTCGCCACCTACGACAACGGCGCGGCCTGGGCGCAGACCGCCGGTCTGCAGCTGAGCATGACCGTCGACGTGATCCGCGAGCAGACCGAGACTTACAACGTCCTGGCCGAAACGCGTCGCGGCAATCCCGACAACGTGGTGATGGTCGGCGCGCATCTGGACTCGGTGGCCGAAGGGCCCGGCATCAACGACAACGGTTCCGGCAGCGCGGCATTGCTGGAGATGGCACTGCTGATGAGCAAGGCCCATCCGTTGAACAAGGTGCGCTTCGCCTGGTGGGGCGCGGAGGAATCCGGCCTGGTCGGCTCGACCCATTACGTCACGCAGTTGCCGGACGAGGAAAAGCGGCGCATCAAGGCCTACCTCAACGCCGACATGATCGGTTCGCCGAACTTCGCCAACTTCATCTATGACGGCGACGGCTCGGACTTCGGCCTGCAGGGCCCGCCCGGCTCGGCCGCTATCGAGCGTCTGCTGCGCGCCTACTTCGATCTGCGCAACCAGCCCTCGGAAGGCACCGAAATCGACTTCCGTTCCGACTATGCGCAGTTCTTCGAGGACGGTATCGCCTTCGGCGGGCTGTTCACCGGCGCCGAGGACGTGAAGAGCGAAGCCCAGGCGCAGCGCTACGGCGGTGCGGCGGGTCAGGCGTTCGACCCGTGCTACCACAACGAGTGCGATAACCTCGCCAACATCTCCAGCGAAGCCCTCGAGCTGCACGGCGATGCGCTGGCCTTCGCCACCAGCTGGCTGTCGCTGTCGACCAAGGCCATTGACGACGAGATTGCTGCCGCCGCCGCCAGCGCCGCGCAGGGCGCCACTACCCTGCGTGCGCAGAAGGTGCAGGAGAAATCCCGCTGGGGTCTCTGGCTGCGCTGATCGTCTGAGCGCTTGACCACCGCGCCGGTTCGCCGGCGCGGTGCGATTGGAGGGCTGTCGCCTCGTCGTTCGGCACCGTGCGAAATCTGCGACAATCGCGCCCTTCACGAATTGCCCCACGGCTGTCCATGACCGACGCAACGCCCGCCTTCGATACCCTGTTCAACAACCTCGACCAGACCTTCAGCGCCGACCGCCATCGCCTGCGCCGGCAGCTGCACGAACTGCGCAAGAAGCCCGATGAAGCCAAGCTCGCCCAGTGGCTGGAGCGCTTCCAGGCCTCGGCGGCCAAGGTCGAGGCGCGTCGGCAGAGCGTGCCGGCGATCCGCTACGACGATGCCCTGCCGATTGCCGCCAAGCGCGACGAGATCAAGGCGGCGCTCGCCCAGCATCAGGTGTTGGTGATTGCCGGCGAAACCGGCTCGGGCAAGACCACGCAGTTGCCGAAGATCTGTCTGGAAATGGGCCGTGGCGTGAACGGGCTGATCGGCCACACCCAGCCGCGCCGGCTGGCCGCGCGCAGCGTGGCGACACGGGTAGCGGAGGAACTGGGCGCACCGCTGGGTGAACTGGTGGGCTATCAGGTGCGCTTCGAGGATCAGAGCACCGAGCGCACGCTGATCAAGCTGATGACCGACGGCATCCTGCTCGCCGAGACCCAGCACGACCGCTTCTTGGAAAAGTACGACACGATCATCGTCGACGAGGCCCACGAGCGCTCGCTGAACATCGATTTCCTGCTCGGCTTCCTGAAGACGCTGCTGCCGCGCCGGCCGGACCTGAAGGTGATCATCACCTCGGCAACCATCGACTTGGAGCGCTTCAGTAAGCACTTCAACGATGCGCCGATCATCGAGGTTTCCGGCCGCACCTACCCGGTGGAGACCTGGTACCGCCCGCTGGCCGCCGAGACCGACGAGGACGGCAACCGGGTCGAGGACGATCTGACCGTCGATCAGGGCATCCTCGCCGCGCTGGACGAGATCGCCGCTCACGAGAAAAGCGTCGGCCAGCGCCCCGGCGACGTGCTGGTGTTCCTCCCGGGCGAACGCGAGATTCGCGATGCTGCCGAGATGCTGCGCAAGGCCAACCTGCGCCTGACCGAGGTGCTGCCGCTGTATGCGCGCCTGACTCCGGCCGAGCAGCAGAAGATCTTCCGCCCGGCATCCGGCCGCAAGATCGTGCTGGCCACCAACGTCGCCGAGACCTCGCTGACCGTGCCGGGTATTCGCTACGTGATCGACTCGGGCACCGCGCGCATCAGCCGCTACAGCTACCGCGCCAAGGTCCAGCGCCTGCCCATCGAGGCGGTGTCGCAGGCCAGTGCCAACCAGCGCAAGGGCCGCTGCGGCCGGGTCGAGCCGGGCATCTGCATCCGCCTGTACAGCGAGGAGGATTTTCTCTCCCGCCCCGAATTCACCGATCCGGAAATCCTGCGCACCAACCTCGCCGCGGTCATCCTGCAGATGCTGCACCTGCGCCTCGGCGATATTCAGGATTTCCCCTTCATCGAGCCGCCGGACGGCAAGGCCATCAGCGACGGCTTCAACCTGTTGCAGGAGCTTTCGGCGGTCAACCGCGAGAACCAGCTGACGCCGCTGGGCCGCCAGCTGGCGCGCCTGCCGATCGATCCGCGCCTCGGTCGCATGCTGCTGGAGGCCGCGCGGCTGGGCAGCCTGAGCGAAGTGCTGATCGTCGCCAGCGCGCTCTCGGTGCAGGACGTGCGCGAACGCCCGGCTGACCGCCAGCAGGCGGCGGATCAGGCCCACGCGCAGTGGAAAGACCCGGACTCGGACTTCGCCGCGCTGATCAATCTCTGGCGCGGCTTCGAGGAGCAGCGCCAGGCGCTGGGCGCCAACGCGCTACGCAGCTGGTGCCGCAAGAACTTCCTCAACTACCTGCGTCTGCGCGAATGGCGCGATGCGCACCGGCAGCTGCTGCTGATCGTGCGCGAGCTCAAGCTCGACGCGGGCCGCGCGGTGGATGGCTCCGGCCATCCACCCTACGCAAAGCCGGGCGCCCGCCCCGACCGTAGGGTGGACAACGGCAAAGCCTTGTCCACCGGCAACGCCGCAAAATCGGTGGATGGCCGCCTTGTGGAAGACGGCGCAGCCTCTTCCACGCGTCCGGCCGATTCCGCCTCCCAACCCGCGCCCACCAGGGACACCAAGGTCAACGTCATCCTTCGCCAGCAGGCTGAGGCCAGCGAGGCCGCGCAGAAGGCCAAGAGCTACGCCGCCGTGCACCAGGCGATCCTCGCCGGCCTGCTCAGCCAGATCGGTCACAAGACCGAGGACGGCGATTATCTGGGCGCGCGCCAACGGCGCTTCTGGATACATCCGTCCAGCGTCATCGGCCGCAAGAAGCCGCAGTGGGTGATGGCCGCCGAGCTGGTGGAAACCACCAAGCTGTTCGCGCGCATGGTGGCGAAGATCGAACCGGACTGGATCGAGCCGCTGGCCGGGCACCTGATCAAGAAGAACCACTTCGAGCCGCACTGGGAGAAGAAGCGCGGCCAGGTGGTGGCCTACGAGCAGGTCACGCTCTACGGGCTGATCGTGGTCGGCCGCCGCCCGGTGCACTACGGGCCGATCGACCCGCCGGCGGCGCGCGAGCTGTTCATCCGCGAAGGCCTGGTGCGCGGCGAGATCAACAGCCGCGCCCGCGCGCTGGCAGCCAACCGCGAACTGCTCGAACGGATGGACGAGCTGGAGGCCAAGGCACGTCGCCGCGACATTCTCGCCGACGAGGAAACCCTGTTCGGCTACTACAACGCACGCCTGCCGGCGGACATCTACCAGACCGCCAGCTTCGAGAACTGGTACAAGCGCGAGAGCCAGAAAGCCCCGCAGCTGCTGGTCATGCGTGAGGAAGACGTGCTGGCCCGCGAGGCCAGCGAGGTCACTGCCGCGCAGTACCCGGACCACCTGCGCATCGGCGAGCTGCAGTTGCCGCTGGAATACCACTTCGAGCCCAACCACCCGCGTGACGGCGTGACCCTGCGCGTGCCGGCGCCGCTGTTGCCGCAGCTGCGCCGTGAGCGCCTCGACTGGCTGGTGCCCGGGCTGATCGAGGCCAAGGCGGTGTCGCTGGTGCGCGGCTTGCCCAAGGCGATCCGCAAGAACTTCGTGCCGGTGCCGGATTTCGTCGGCGCGGCGCTTTCCAAGATCGCCTTCGGCGACGGCGCGCTGCCCGAGGCGCTGGGCCGCGAACTGACCCGCATGACTGGCGCCCGCGTGCCGGACGAAGCCTGGGCCGAGGCCGCAGCCGGACTGGACAGCCACCTGAAGATGAACATCGAAGTGGTCGACGCGCGCGGCAAGTTCCTCGGTGAAGGGCGTGACCTGGCCGAGCTGACCGCGCGCTTCGCCGAGGCCAGCCAGGCCGCGCTGGCGCCGCCGCAGCAGAAGGCCGAGCAGAAGCCGGTCGAGGCCAAGGGCTTTGCCCAGGTGGCGGAGAAGGCCCAGGCGAAGGTGGCCGGATTGTCGATGACCGTTTACCCGGCGCTGGTCGAAGAGGCCGGGGTGGTCAAGGAAGGGCGCTTCCCGACCCAGGCCGAGGCCGACTGGCAGCACCGTCGCGCCCTGCAGCGCCTGCTGCTGCAGCAACTGGCCGAGCCGGCCAAGTTCCTGCGCAGCAAACTGCCGGGGCTGACCGAACTCGGCCTCTTGTATCGCGACATGGGCAAGATCGACGCGCTGGTCGAGGACATCCTCTTGGCTAGCCTGGACAGCTGCATCCTCGACGGCGAAGCCCAGCTACCGCGTGACGGCGCCGCGCTGGCCTCGCTGGCGGAGAAGAAGCGCGGCGACTGGACTGCACACGCCGAATGGCTGGCGCGGCTGGTGCTGGAAATCCTCAAGCACTGGCACGGCCTGCAGAAGCGCTTCAAGGGCAAGATCGATCTGGCCCAGGCGGTGGCGCTCAACGACATCAAGGCGCAGCTCGCCCATCTGGTCTATCCGGGCTTCGTCCGCGAGACGCCGGCCGAGTGGCTGAAGGAATATCCGCGCTATCTGAAGGCCATCGAGCAGCGCTTCGAGAAGATCGGCGCACAGCTGCAACGTGACCGCGTCTGGTCCGGCGAGCTGGCCGGCTATTGGGAGCAGTACCAGGCGCGCCTGAACAAGCACCAGCAGGAAGGCAAGCGCGATCCGCAGCTGGCGCTCTATCGCTGGATGCTGGAGGAATACCGCGTCTCGCTGTGGGCCCAGCAGTTGGGAACCCGGATGCCGGTATCGGACAAGCGCCTGAACAAGCAGTGGAGCCAGGTCGAGCCCTGATCGCCGGGGCGACCGTTCCATACGGATGCCGGGAGGCTCATGCACACTCACAACAGCTTGCCCGGGGTGCTCAGTTCGCTCGGCGCCTCGGCACTGTTCGCCACGCTCTACTACTACACCACGCTGCTGCAGCCGCTGGACGGCCAGCAGGTGTATGGCTGGCGCATCCTGCTGACCGCGCCGTGTCTGGCATTGCTGCTGCTCGGTTTCGGACGCTGGAGCGAGGTGCGCGCGATTCTGGCGCGGCTGCGCGCCGAGCCGCGGCTGTGGCTGGGCTTGCCGCTGTCGTCGGCGCTGGTCGGCGTGCAGCTGTGGCTGTTCATGTGGGCGCCGATCAACGGCCACGGGCTGGATGTTTCACTCGGCTATTTCCTGCTGCCGCTGGCCCTGGTGCTCACCGGGCGACTGCTGTTCGGCGAGGCGATCAGCCGGCTGCAACGGCTGGCCTGCCTGCTGGCGGCGGTTGGCGTCGGCAACGAACTGCTGCGGGCGTCGTCGTTGTCCTGGCCGGTGCTGGCGGTCGCGCTCGGCTATCCCGGCTACTTTGCCCTGCGGCGCTGGATCGGTACCGCCAACCTCGGCGGTCTGTGGCTGGACCTGGTCATCAGTCTGCCGGTCGCCGCCGCGTTCGCCCTGTCCGATGGCGAGACGCTGCGCCAGGTGGCTGCGAGCCCGCGCCTGCTGGTGCTGATCTTCGGTCTGGGCGCGCTCAGCGCGGTGGCGCTGGCGCTAATGATCATCGCCGGCAAGCGCCTGAATCTTGCCCTGTTCGGCCTGCTCAGCTACGTCGAGCCGGTGTTGCTGGTGGTGGTGTCGCTGCTGCTCGGTGAAAGCATCGCGCCGCAGCAATGGCTGACCTACGGCGCGATCTGGCTGGCCATCGCGGTGCTGGTGCTGGAAGGGCTGCGGGCGCTGCGCAAGATGGGCAAGCGCGCCGCCTGATCCCGACGCTGCGCGCTCAGGCCATCGGTCCCTCGAACACCCAGCCCGCCTGCGGGTTGCGGTCGCTGGCCTGCTCGCGGGTCTGCAGCGCCTCGGGCAGGGCGCTGGCGTCGCCGCGCTGGCCGATGGCGACGAAGGCGTGGATCGCCACATTCGCCGGTAGCCGGAGATAGCGTCGCGCGCGTTCGGCATCGAACCCGCCCATCGCGTGGGTGGCCAGCCCCATGTCGTAGGCCTGCATGGCGAGGCTCATCCAGGCCGCGCCGGTATCGAAGGCATGGCTGGGGAAGGGCTGTTCCGCGCCGTCAGCAGCCGTACGGGTGCTTTGCGACAGCACCGCCACCAGTGCGCCGGCATGCCGCGCCCAGGCCTGATTGGCCGGCACCAGCAGGGCGACGAAATCCTCGAAGTGCGGCGTGCCGGCGAGCGCGTAGCAGAAACGCCACGGCTGGAAGTTGTAGGCCGAGGGCGCCCAGCGGGCCGCCTCGAACAGCGAGCGCATCCGCGCTTCGCTCAGTGGCTGGCCGTCGAAGGCGCGCGGCGACCAGCGCGCGGTGAAGGACGAGGCGATGGGGTGCTGGGCCTGGCGTGCGTTGCTCATGGATGCTCCTGGCGAAGGGTGGAAAACCGATTTAACCGGCGAAACCCGTCCGGTGTCAGCACCGCGGCTCAATGGTCGGCTCGGCGCACAGTCCGCCCGGCGAGTGCTAGCGTTCATGGCTGACCCACTCGATTGCAGGAGCGCGGCATGGATCGATTCACCGGCGGCTGCCTGTGCGGCAGCGTGCGCATCGTGGTCTCCGGGCAGCCCTATCGGGTCGGCCTGTGCCATTGTCTCGATTGCCGCAAGCACCACGGCGCGCTGTTCTACGCCGCGGCGATCTTCCCGCAGGCGGCGGTGAGCATCACGGGCGAGACGCATGAGTACGCCGGGCGGCACTTCTGCCCGCGTTGCGGCTCGTCGGTGTTCGCCCGTAGCGCCGACGAGATCGAGGTGAGTCTCGGCGCACTCGATGCGCCCGATCAGCTGACGCCCACCTACGAAAGCTGGACGCTGCGCCGCGAAGCCTGGCTGCCGGCGTTCCCGCTCGCGCATCGCTACGCACGCGATCGTGACGGCGGTGGGCGAGAGGAATAGCGGGGTGGCCGCGTCGGTCAACCGGCCAGCGCGGCCTCGATGGCGGCGATGTCGATCTTCCTCATCCCCATCATCGCCTCGAACGCGCGCCGAGCGGCGGCGCCATCCGGATGGGCGATGGCGGCCGTCAGGGCGCGCGGCGTGATCTGCCACGACAGGCCCCAGCGGTCCTTGCACCAGCCGCACTCGCTTTCCTGACCGCCATTGCCGACGATGGCGTTCCACAGGCGATCCGTTTCGGCCTGGTCGTCGGTGGCCACCTGGAACGAGAACGCCTCGCTGTGCGGGAACGCCGGCCCGCCGTTCAGGCCCAGGCAGGGAATGCCCATCACCGTGAACTCGACTGTCAGCACATCGCCCTGTTTGCCCGCCGGATAGTCCGCCGGCGCGCGATAGACGGTGCCGACAGCGCTGTCGGGAAACGTCCTGGCATAGAAGGTCGCCGCCTCCAGCGCGGCGCCGTCGTACCACAGGCAGATCCGGTTCTTGCTGCTCATGCGGGTTCTCCGGGAAGGCGTTATCGATGCCTCGCCACAGCCTAGACCGACATCGAGCGCAGAGTGCGACGGCGAGCATGAACCCGATGAACGAGCCACCGGATTCGGTACCGGTCAGGTCGGCTCCACCTCGTGCAGGACGCCGTCCTTGCCCAGGCGCAGCCGCAGGAAGTCCCGCGCCAGAAACAGCTGGCCGTGATACGCCGTGGCCGCTTCCTGGCGGATCTCCTCGATGGAATGTCCGCGCTGCGAGCCGGGCTGGTAGCGCGCGCTGAAGTGCGTCAGCACCAGGTTCGGCACCTCGGCCTGCTGCGCGAAGGCCGCTACCTGAGCGGCGCTGCTGTGGCCGAAGGTATTGCCGCTGGTTTCGACCAGCGTCTGGCTATACGTCGCTTCGTGCACCAGCACCTGAGCGCCGCGGCAGGCCTCGGCAAGCAGCGGCGGACGGTCGTTGTCGCCGCCAATGACGACGCGCCGCGGCGCGCGGGTGAAGCTCAGGTAGTCCTCACTGCGCAGCGTTCGACCTTCATGTTCGAGG
>JAANMV010000130.1_pt1 | contig 87606 bp, 82 predicted proteins | sample 7279661 | NCBI WGS metagenome assembly JAANMV01 (sample SAMN14094540, study PRJNA606508) | bioreactor metagenome | isolation source: A lab-scale SPAN reactor treating ammonium-rich wastewater day 121 | place: Ireland: Galway | collected 2017-05-16 | reverse complement strand
GACTGTGCCGTCAAGATCCATTTGCTTCAACCTGTAGTACAGGCGCCCGTTTGGAGCGGCATTATCCGTGTACGTATAATGACGCGGCTCGTTCGTGGTTCCGTGACCCGGTATGAAACTTCCCGGCAACGTGACGAAGCCCTGCGGCACTTCGGGTGCACGCTCAACTTCAAACCCGTAGTTGTTGATTTCGCTTATTGTCGTCCAGTTCAGTCTGACAGTACTATTCGCCACTACTGCGGCAGTGAAGTTCGCAAGCTGGACGGGAACCGCGTGAATTAGCGAGTACTCCAGAATCGTGTTGTTGTCGCCTGCTGCATAACCATGATGACTGTTGCAGAAGTACAGCGAACGGAGATTATTTGTCGTACCCGATGCCTGTGTGAACCACGACTGCCCTCCGTTTGTCGACATCTTGATGAGCCCGCCGTCTCCGGCAATCCAGCCGGTATCGGCGTTGACGAAAAAGACTGCATTCAGTTGCTGCGTTGTTCCGACATCATGAATGTACCAAACAGTCCCGCCATCATGAGTCTTTTTGAGAAGGCCATTCGCACCCACCGCCCATCCCATGGCCGAAGAGAGGAAGAAAACCGATCTTAAATTGTAAGGGTAGTTCATGAATTGCGGTTGCCAGTTTACGCCACCATCCACGGAACGCAACATGACACCATTGTCACAGGTAAGATAATTCTCCAGAAGAGTCGGGAAGAATCCGCTCGTGATAGTGGCATTCGTTGGAGATGGTTGCAAATGCCAGATCGTGCCTCCATTTGTTGTTCTTGCAATCGTTCCGTTTTCACCGCCAGCCCAGCCATGCTGCGCGTCCTTAAAAAAAACAAACTTCAACGCAGCGGTTGTGCCGCTGGCTTGTGTGTTCCACGTGTTCCCTCCATCGACAGTCTTCATGATAAGTCCGTTCTGGCCAACTACCCAACCCGTTGTTGCACTCAGGAAAAATCCATCATTAAGATCTGCCCCCGTGCCCGACGATTGCAAAACCCAATTCGCACCCGCATCAATTGTCTTGAAGATGACGCCGGATGAACCACTGAGAAACCCAACCTGGTTATCCAGAAAATTCACGGCAGAAAAATTCGAAGGAACGCCGGTTATCTGCGGAGCCCAAGTCTGGGAATTCACCCTCGGCACAAACAGAAAACAAAGCATAACCAAGAGGTTCCCACCTGTGACCAATCGGTTACTCTTCATTTTTACCCCCTTGCTTTTAGTGGTTGATGATGGATTGAATGCTCTCATCAGAAGATAAATGTGAAGCATCTCCAAATCAATATGGTAAATTGAAGAAGTTACCAGAATGACTTCAATCACGGTCACACACACATTTTTGCGACTCACAACTATGACTGCGAAGATGATCCACCCCATCTGACACAAAATCACGAATTTCACTTGTCGTCATGGCGCGGCGTAGTCGCAGCACGGAATAGTTGCTTCATGTCACAAAAACGCTGCTCACTCTTGTGAGCACAATGTGCCGAATGATGTTGTCAGAGAAGCAGACAGCATAAGAGATCATCATGATTGCCCCGGTTTCGCACAGGCGTTCACATCACGCGAAAGATTTTAAGCCGGCAGCATGGAGAAAGGAAGCGGGCACAGCAGTGTGAGAGGTTCGGAGAAAGCGGTTCAGACTCTCCGATTCCCTTTACCGATGTTCGTAGAACAGCACATCTTCTTTATTCAACATCCGACAGTAATTACAATCTTCCCGTCCACCTTTCAACAATCGTCTTGGAAACAAGCACCTTCTCTCCAACAACTCTACTTGGTATCGGATCGGGAAAGTACTTTGCACAACATGCATACGCCTCCATCGTCATCATGTCCCAGTTTGACGCGCATCGTGCACAGAAAATCTTGTTGTCTTTGATCGTGAACTCCGTCGAGCCGCAGTGTTCACTCATGCTGATTGCTGTTACCAGTTGTCCGGTCGGCGCGACGTACGCCATGACGGTGCGTGGCGTCTGTCCGCCCGTGTACTCGAATCGTATCAGCCGGTGTTGAATGAGTTGAGGAAGTGAGAACACAAGGTCACCTCCTTCTACTTCAAAGGATACAGTGGACATTTGCACGGGGTTTGAATCGTAAGTAACCGGATTTGTGACAACAGGCTGATTTTTGATAACGGCATGAACAGAAGGGGCGAGATACCAGGCAAAAATCAGAATACCCGCCACAACTACAGGTAGAACAACAAATAATCCGACTTTGCGGACGGATACTTTATCCGTTGCTTTGTTGCGTCCGGAGATGTCTGTGTCAAATAGAATGCTCGTCCCGCACACAGGACAGAACTTCGGCGATCCGGACAACTCGCTGCCACACGATTTACACTGCATTGGTTCATTCAGGAATTGTGATTGAAAACTACTCTCAATATACGAATGGAGGAACGGAGGAGCAACGTCAAAGCAATCTTGTCTGCCTGTCGGGATTTTGGTAGATTGTGACATGGCTTGATTGTTTTCATGAAAGGAGCGAAGTGAAAGATGAGATTTGCCATTCTACTAAACCTGTTATTCCTATCCGTATCGTCATTTGCCCAGACGTTTCAGGATTTCATCCTTCGAGTCAGTTCAGCGCCTGAAGGTCAACGCCCGGCAATCGTGGATAGCTTCATGAATGCCGTTGGAACGTTCCCTTTGATCGAAGGGACAACAAACGTGCATTTCGTTTATCGTGGATCCGCAAGTTCTGTCACGGTTCCGGGCGACGCCAACAACTGGACAATTTCCGCTCTGCCGATGACGAGACTTTCCACAACGGATTTGTGGTACCGGTCGGAAACGTATGAACCGGATGCACGACTCGATTACAAGTTCGTTCTCAACGGCAGCACGTGGATACTCGATCCCAGAAATCCGTTTACAGTATCGGGCGGGTTCGGACCAAACTCCGAGCTGCGCTTGCCTCATTACGTGCCGGCCCCGGAAATCATTTACTATCCCAATATCCCGCACGGAACGCTGCGCGATACGACATTCTTTTCAACCAATCTAAACAACTCACGAACAATCCGCATCTACACACCGCCCGGCTATGAAGCATCATCCGACAGTTTCGGCGTTATGGTGTTTCATGACGGACTCGAATACGTGACGCTCGCCCAGGCAAACAACGTTCTCGACTATCTCATCCATCACAATCGGATCAAGCCGGTCATCGGCGTGTTTGTCCCTCCGGTAAACCGGACTGCTGAGTACGCGGGTAATCAGATGGTTGCATTCTCCTCGTTCATCGTAAACGAGTTGATGCCATACATCGATGCGCGATACAGAACACGACGCCATCCTGAAAGCAGAGCGACGCTCGGAGCATCAAACGGAGGAAACATTGCGTTGTGGCTCGGACTCAATCACTCGAATGTGTTCGGGAATGTCGCCGCTCAGTCGAGCAACATCATCTCTTCGATTTCCTCAGGATTCCAGAATAATCCGCGATTGGATTTGAAACTCTATCTCGACCTCGGCACGTACGATATTCCCCAACTGATTCCCCTCGTACGCAACTTCATCCCGATACTGCAAACGAAGGGCTACATCTACCAATACAACGAATATCATGAAGGACACAGTTGGGGCAACTGGCGGGCTCACGTTGATAATGCGTTGGAGATGTTCTTCCCTGCCACTCCCGTCTCGGTGACAGAAACAGGCCTGCTTCCGGATGGTTTTGCGCTGTTCCAGAACTATCCGAACCCTTTTAATCCGGGTACGTCAATCAGCTATCGCCTTTCAGCAATCAGCCAAGTAACACTCAAGGTGTATGATGTACTCGGCAGAGAGGTGGCAACACTGGTCAATGAAGTGAAAGGACCCGGAGAACATTCTGCCCGGTTCGTAGCAGATGGCTTGGCAAGCGGTTTGGCGAGCGGCACCTACTTCTATCGGTTAACGGCGGGAGCCCATTCTATTACAAAGAAATTTGTTCTCCAAAAATAGGGGTTATGAAGTGTCACACATGAAATCAAGCATCCTGCGCTTCATCTCAGGAAAGGCCTTCATAGCAGGTATTTCCTTATCAATCATTTTGTTGGATTTCCCGATTCTCAACGCCCAATCTCCGGACACACTCTGGACACGGACATTTGGCGGAACCAACATCGACATTGGTCATGCAGTCCGGCAAACGCAGGATGGCGGCTACATTATTGCCGGATACACACGCTCGTTTGGAACAGCAAGCGGGCGCAATGTTTGGCTCATCAAAGTCTCTCCGTCGGGCTCCGAGCAATGGAACCAAACATACGGAGGAAATAATGACGATGAGGCGTACGCCGTGCAGCAAACCACCGACGGGGGATATATCATAGCGGGTTACACAAAATCATTCGGGATGGGCGGGAGTGATGTTTTTCTGATCAAAACGGATAGTGTGGGAACGGCCCAATGGACACGCACGTTCGGAGGAACTCTGGATGACGAAGCCTACGGCGTTCTTGAGACAGCGGACGGAGGATTTCTTGTTGCCGGAGCTACATCATCCTTCGCCACCGGCGGCAGAGACGCCTGGCTCATCAAGACGAATGCCTCTGGCAACGAAACATGGAGCCGTGCCCTCGGGGGCCTCGGTTCCGACGGTGCCCGATCGGTATCCGCAACGTCAGACAGCGGCTTCATCCTTTCAGGCTGGACATTCTCTTACGGACCCGGCGCAGTAGGGAACGCGTGGCTCGTAAAGACCGATGCCCTGGGTTACGCAACATGGAACAAAGCCTTCGGCGGAACAGACGTGGACAGAGCCTTGAGCGCCCGTCAAACGTCAGATGGAGGATACATCCTGACCGGCTACACCTCTTCCTCGGGAGCCGGACTTGATGACATGTTGCTCGTGAAAACAGACAGCGCAGGAAACGAACAGTGGACAAGAACATTCGGCGGAACCGGCAGGGATTACGGCAACGCCGTGCAGCAAACCGCCGACGGAGGATACATCGTTGCCGGATACACGCTTTCGTTCGGTTCGGGGGGTGATGATGTGTGGATTGTCAGGACAGACTCCGCGGGCGTTTTGAAATGGAGCGCAACCTACGGTGGAACCGCCTCGGATGTTGCGCATTCTCTTGACCGGACTTCCGATGGGGGATATATCATAACAGGACACACTCTTTCAAGAGGTGCAGGTGTACATGACGTTTGGCTGCTCCGGCTTGGAGCGGAAGTAACAGCAGTAGAAGACGTTCCGAATGTCGAAGGCGGTTTCACACTATACCAGAACTACCCCAATCCGTTTAACCCGAGCACGACCATCAACTATCAACTGCCAACCATCAACCACCTTACTCTCAAGGTGTTTGATGTGTTGGGGCGGGAGATTGCCACGTTGGTTGATGAGGTCAAGAATGCCGGTGAGTATTCGGTCCAGTTCGATGCATCTGGTCTCTCAAGCGGCGTGTATTACTACAGGTTGGAGGCCGGAATGTATGTCTCGACAAAGAAAATGATCCTCATTCAATAAGAATAATCATGAACATTCGACTCACATTCTGTGGAATGCTTGTCGCGTGTACGGCATACGCACAGCCGCAGAACAACCCCGACGTCCATCTCTTCCCCTCGACAAGCCATCAATTCAATCCCCGGGTGGCCGTGAGTTGGACTAACAGTGACAACCTGATGTCTGTTTTGGGTATTGGAGTTTGGGCCTTCAGCACCAATGGCGGCAACACATGGTTCGGAAGTGAATCAGCGCCACCGCCGATAATCAATTCGTATGGAGGCACCGTATGTTTTTTTGATGTCGGGGGTCGTGCCTATTATGTCGCTCTCGGTAATCCCGGCGGGATATATGTCGTCAGCACAACGGACTTCGGGACAACGTGGAGTGCCCGCACAAATGCCGACCCGCTCAACAGCACACTGAACGATGTCGTTCATGCGTCGGCAGATCCTTCGGGCACATATCCTAACAACGTGTACGCCGCTTGGACTGATTTCAATGTATCGGGATCACCGGTTGTTTTCACCCGCTCGACGGATAATGGAGTTACGTGGAGCGCACGAACATCTCTCGGCATAGGCTCAAATCGAGGTCAGGGCGCGTACATCGCCGTCGGCCCAAATGGCGAAGTGAATGTTACGTGGGCGCATTACACAACGGGCACGGCCGAGGTCGGCCTCGGATTCACACGATCAACGGATGCAGGGGCAACGTTCAGTACTCCCGCCGTTGCCTTTCCGATATCAGGCTTGAGGATTTCCAACGGCGGCTTGGCTGCATTCAACGGCGCTCGAGTCAACAGCTTCCCACACATGGATGTCGACCGTTCAAATAGCCCGCGACGAGGATGGATTTACATCTGCTACCCCGACCGGAGTCTGGGTCAGTCCAACGTTTACATAAGGCGCTCAACCAATGGCGGGACAACGTGGAGCGACACAATTCGGGTAAGTAGTTATCCTATTTCTCCCGAGAAGCAACAATGGCTTCCGGGTATTGCGGTTGATCAAACAAACGGAGACATCATCGTCAGTTATTCAAGTATGGATTCTGCCGGAACAAACTTCATGACAAACCGGTACGCTGCCCGCTCAACCGACGGAGGGAATTCGTGGGAACGGTGGATCATCAGCGATGTCCGGTCGCCTTATGGAAGCATCGGCATCCCTGGCGGCCAGCTTTACCCTAGCACAAACAGCGAAATTGCAGCCCTCGGTGGCAAGTCCTGGACTATCTGGACTGATACACGCACCGGCACATCCCAAACGTGGTTGGAGATTACCAATTACGTGAGCACATCCGTTCCCGTAGATGGACGATCAATACCAACCGCATTTTCATTGAGCCAGAACTACCCCAATCCTTTCAATCCGAGTACGACTATCGAATTTCGGATTTCGAATTTCGGATTTGTTTCATTGAAGGTGTTTGATATATTGGGTCAGGAGGTGGCGACTTTAGTGAATGAGGCAAAGAATGCGGAGGAACATTCGGTTCGGTTCGATGCATCTGGGCTTTCAAGCGGCGTGTATGTGTACCGGCTTTCGGCAGGTTCACAAATGCAGTCACGCAAAATGATGCTGGTCAGGTAAACCCAGCGTGCCTGCAAGGTCTTCGCCCGCCTGCGTGCACCGGCTGGGTGTACATCTGACGCTTGATATGCCGTTCTTTCCAAATAGTTCAATCAATTTCCAATTGACGTATTCCTACTACGCCTGCAAATTGGAGGCATTCCGAAAAACATGCCTCCGGGGAGTTACTATGAAAAAACAACTTGCTGCTCTTACTTGTATATTGATTCTGGCGACTCAAACAGCCTCTGCGCAACAATGTCTCACACTCATCTCCCCTAAAGGAGGTGAGCAATGGAGTATGGGTTTCACGTACCCGATAAAATGGACGGCGTTCGGTGTTGACACCGTGAAAATCGAGTATTCGACATCGGGAATAGGTGGGCCTTGGAATCTCATAACGCCGGGCGTTCCCTCGAATCTGCAAGCTCCCGGTTCTCTCTCAGATCTGGAAGAAGAGGATGAGTTCACCCGATCGATTATCCGGGGACGCTACTACTGGACTATCTCATGGTCCATCAACGACAGTTGCCACATCCGCGTCTCGCAGAAATCAAATCCGTCACTGTACGATGTGAAGAGCTTCACCGTCAGACCCTACATTGGCTGGACAGTTCATGTGAGCGAGGTGGATATCCCCCTCTATACGGTCCAAACAAAACGGTATGCCCCATATTTTGCCGAATATTGGGCCGGCGGCAAACACGGTATTGTCATTAGAACAACCGACATAGGTATCCACTGGACAGTATGCGGTATTCTGGAAGGAGATGTACGGACTATAACGATAGGTGGCTCAGAGTTCGGTCCCGGAACCGCGGTCGCAGGAAGTGTGATGCAGTCCGGTCGTGCGAGAATCAGCAGAACGACAAACGAGGGCAGAACGTGGAGTGTTGTTGACACAACCGCCACCATTTGGAGGTCAATCCGATTCGTCAACGCTAATAAAGGTTACGCAATCGGAGACCCTGTTAGCGGTTTCTGGGTACTGAAGAAGACAACGAATGGCGGGATTAGTTGGATCGACATTCAACCTCCACTTCCTGCCACAGCCGGTGAGAGCGGGTTTTACAACGCCGCCGCGTGGATTGACTCGACCCGCGGCTGGTTCGGCACGAGCGACAATGCAGTGTATCGAACAACCGATGGCGGATCGACTTGGACGAAAGTATTTCTGCAACCGGGCTCTTCGGGCATAACGGCAATCCATTTCTTTCCCAATTTATACGGGCTTGCCGGATCGGCCGATGGCTCGGTGTATCGTACCACCGACGGCGGGGTTGGCTGGACCAAGTATGCATCAGCACTCCCCGCGGCCGTTATGGGGATTTCCGGACTTACGTATCCTTCTGAATGTTGGGCCCTATCAGGAACGAATATTTACAACAGCCAGAACAGCGGCGAGACATGGTCAATTACTCAGTATGAAGGATATGCAGGGACTGTTCAGCTGCATCATCTCTCCCTCACAGGCGAACAGTCGGCGGGGCTGGGTTGCGCAGTCGGAGAAAATGGAACTGCCATTGGCTTCTATAGATTCCTTACCGGCGTACAACCTCAGCCGCATACTCGGGCAGAGGCGTTTGAGTTGTTTCAGAATTACCCCAACCCGTTCAATCCAACAACGAATATCGAATTTCGGATTGCCAATCGCGAATTTGTTTCATTGAAGGTGTTTGATGTGTTGGGAAAAGAAGTTGTGACGCTGACAAATGAATTGAAAGAGGCTGGTACGCATTCTGTACAGTTTGAGGCCGGTAACCTGCCGAGCGGAGTGTATTTCTACCGTCTCACAACGGGCAGTTTCTCTGCGACGCGCAAGATGCTCTTGATGAAGTAAAAGAAATCGATTACTTTTGATGCGAATTCATCAACGTTCTTTCCATCTCGTCATACCATCTCATGCGGGTTGCGTTTCAGGGGATTCACGGGGCGTACAGCGAAGTCGCTGCAACAAAATTCTACTCAGCCAGATGCACAACTCTGCCGCTCGAACGATTTGAAGACGTATTTGCCGCCGTCGAACGCAAACGTGCCGACCGGGGCATCATCCCTATAGAAAACTCGCTTGCAGGAAGCATCCATCAGAACTACGATCTGCTTCTTGCCCGCAAACTTCACATCGTCGGCGAGGTGCATCTCCGCATCGAGCATGTATTGATGTGCCATCCCTCATCTTCCCTTAAACAAATCACGCACGTCCGTTCGCATCCGATGGCGTTGGCGCAATGCAGTTCGTTCCTCTCACGAAACAGAAAGCTCAAGCAGGTTTCCTTTTTCGACACGGCCGGAGCCGCCAAATCGCTTGTTGATGAAAACACCCTTTCGTGTACCGCCATCGCAAGTGAACTTGCCGCGAAACTCTACGGATTGAAAATCCTGAAGCGGAATATCTCGAACAGCGCGCAGAATTACACCCGATTTCTCGTTCTCGGCAGAAGGCCCTTGCAACCGAAGCGAAACGTGAAGGCAAAAAGCAGCATCGTGTTCGCTCCGCAATCGAACGAGACGGGCATTCTGTTCAAGATTCTCGGCCTGTTCTACATCCGTAACATCGACATATTGAAAATAGAATCACGTCCCGACCCCAATACGCCGTTTGAGTATTTGTTCTATCTTGATGTTGCTGGAAGTCCGGCACAGAACAAAGTTGCGCAGGCGTTCGAGCATGTGCAGGAGAAGACGAGGCTGTTCCGCCTTCTCGGCTCCTACCCGATGGGGAAAGGCGATTTCTATGGAGCAGCGTGACGGAACTGAAGAATGAGAGATAGCGGAACGAGAAAAGGAAGAGGTTCGGGTTTCAACACCCCCAACAGATTCGAGAAAACGCATCTCGAACCGTTGGACATTGACCTTCCATATGAAGATGGCGAACCGCAATTGCAGACGACGTTCTACCCCGATTCGTCAAAGTCCATTCTCGCAAAGAACGATTCACCTGACTTGCCGTTTGACTATAGCATCAATCCCTATCGCGGTTGCGAGCATGGTTGCATTTATTGTTACGCCCGTCCGTCGCACGAGTATCTTGGCTTTTCCGCCGGCCTCGATTTCGAATCGAAAATCATGGTGAAGCTGAACGCGGCGCGCTTGCTCGAAGAAACCCTCCGAAAGAAAAACTGGCAGCCGCAAATGGTGGCGTTCTCCGGCAACACGGATTGCTATCAGCCTGTTGAGCGAAAGCTGCAACTGACGAGACACTGTCTTGAGGTATTTCTGAAGTTCAGAAATCCCGTCGGCATGGTAACGAAGAATGCCCTTGTTTTACGCGACATCGATATTCTTCAGGAGATGGCGAAGTTGAATCTTATTCACATCATGATTTCGATAACGAGTCTTGACGCAGATTTGATTCGCAAGATGGAGCCGAGAACTTCAACGCCTGCTAACCGGTTGAAAGCAATCGAGGAACTTGCGAAGAACGGCATCCCGGTAGGCGTAAACGCGGCCCCGATCATTCCGGGACTGACCGATGAGGAATTGCCATCGATCTTGAAGGCGGCAAAAGAACACGGCGCAACAAGTGCCGGCTACATCCTGCTGCGCCTGCCCGGAGCCGTAAGGCTGTTGTTCCTGGATTGGTTGCAGCGTGAGTTACCCAACCGTGCGGGGAAAATTCTGAACAGAATCAAGGATACACGTGAAGGCGAACTAAGCAGTTCTTGTTTTGGAAAGAGGATGAAGGGAGAAGGCGAGATTGCGGACGCGATCAACAACTTGTTCCACATTCACGTCCGCAAATACAATTTGCACAAGCGATGGAGCGGACTTTCGACAGAGCATTTTCGAAGGTATGCCGTGCCCGAGAATCCACGCCAACAGCTCGAACTATTCTCTTTTTAATGAGCGGGATTCGGTTTCGGTTTGGTAATTCGGCTCATTGTCTCAGTTTTGGCTTCGCGATCCATCGTTGCGAGATCATACACTTCGTCGGGAAGGATTTTCGACCCCAGGAAAAAACCAGCAACTCCGCCCACCACAAACCCAAACGCCGCGCTGTAGATATCCGCTTGTTCCTGATCGCGGGCAACGGGCTTTAGCGCAAATCCGATCGCTCCGCCGCCAGCCCCGCCGATAATTGTGGCGGGTAAAATCGCGCCAGTCCGCTCACGCCGGATTTCCTTCAACGAATCGAGAAGAACCCAATCAGGGAAGTTTTTCTTGTGGAGGAAATGAAGGGTATCGCCGCCGAGTTCAATAAGGGCAACGTTGGCATAGCGTTCTCCGTTTGTCAACCGGATTTCGTAGTCGAAATCCTGAGCGGCACATACGGAAACACTCATGCAAACCGCGGCCGTTGCCAGCACAATACGAAAACGAGCGTTCATGTTTTTCTCCCCTGTTCATGAAACACGAAAACCCCCTATGAACAACGCCGGACGTTACTGGCCGATCAGCGCCTTGTAGGCTGAAGCATCCAACAGTTCGGACAGTTCCGATGCGTTCGAGAGTTTTATTTTCACCATCCACCCCGCGCCGTAGGGATCTTTGTTGACGGTCTCGGGACTCTTTTCGAGTTCTTTGTTGATCTCAAGAATGGAGCCGGAAACCGGCGCATACAAATCGGATACGGCCTTCACGGCTTCAATGGTTCCGAATGAATCGTGCGCTTTGACCGCCTTGCCGATGGCAGGCAGCTCAACAAACACAACATCTCCCAATTCGCCTTGCGCATAGTCCGTTATACCGATTGTGCCTGTGTCGCCATCTACTTTCAGCCACTCGTGGTCTTTTGTGTATTTGAGATCTGCAGGAAAATTCATGATTGGGCCTTTCAGGATTGAAGGATCATTGACGGTTGTAGTGTGAAGAAGTAAAACCCCTGTGATGATGCAATAGACTTATTCTTCAGCTTTGAACTGAAACGTGTCAAGAAAACTCGTATCAAACTTTCCGCTGATAAACCGGGAGTCCTGCATCACTTGTCTGTGAAACGGAATTGTTGTTTTGATTCCTTGAATTGTAAACTCATCCAGCGCCCCGGCCATTTTCTGGATTGCGCCTTCACGGGTCTGGGCATACACAACAAGTTTCGCCAGCAACGAATCATAATACGGCGGCACAACATATCCCGCGTAACAATGCGTGTCAACACGGACTCCGAATCCCCCCGGCATGTGGAAGTCCGTAACCCGGCCCGGATTCGGACGGAAGCCGTTTGCAGGATCCTCGGCATTGATGCGACACTCGATTGCATGCCCTTCACGGCGGATTTTTCTACGCGGCAGCTTTTCGCCTGCTGCCACGCGCAACTGAAGTTTGATCAGGTCATGTGCTGTTACTTCCTCTGTTACGGGATGCTCGACCTGAATACGGGTGTTCATTTCCATGAAATAGAAATTCTTGTCCTTGTCAACAAGAAATTCAATTGTTCCGGCGCCTTCGTAATTCACCGCCACGCATCCCTTCACTGCCGCATCTCCCATCTTCTGCCGAAGAGTTTCATCAACAAACGGTGAGGGAGATTCCTCGATGAGTTTCTGATGGCGACGCTGGACGGAACAATCACGCTCGCCGAAATGAATCACGTTCCCGTGCTGGTCGCCGAACACCTGAATTTCAATATGCCTCGGCTGCTCGACATATTTCTCGATATACACAGCGGGGTTGCTGAATCCGGTTTCGGCTTCATGCCGGGCTGTCATGAAGGCATTCTCAAGTTCCTGCTCTTCACGCACAATCCTCATCCCTCGTCCGCCACCTCCCGCAACCGCTTTTATGATAACGGGAAATCCTATTTCCTTCGCCACTTTTTTTGCCTCATCCACGTCGTCCACTTCTCCGTCACTGCCAGGCACCACGGGAACCCCGGCCTTCTTCATCGTATCTTTCGCAAGAGCTTTGTCACCCATTGCCGAGATCATCTCGGGGCTCGGGCCGATGAACTTCATGCCCGACGTTCGGCATATCTCCGCAAATTGGGCATTTTCGGCAAGAAATCCGTAGCCGGGATGAATCGCTTCGGCAGCGGTGATTTCCGCAGCAGCGATGATACGGGGAATCTTGAGGTAGCTCTCTTTGCCCGGTGGCGGGCCGATACAGACAGCTTCGTCGGCGAACTTCACATGAAGCGAATCGCGATCTGCCTGCGAGTACACGGCAACCGTCTTGATTCCGAATTGCTTGCAAACTCGAATAATCCGGAGGGCTATTTCTCCACGATTGGCGATAAGAACTTTGCTGAACACGCGCGCTCCCGAAATTAGGCTGGCTCGATGAGAAAGAGCACCTGATCGTATTCGACAGGCTGGCCGTTTTCGACTTTGATCTCTACTATTTTCCCGGCCACATCCGATTCGATTTCATTCATCAGTTTCATCGCTTCAACAATGCAGAGCACTGAACCTTTTTGAACCGTTCCACCGACCTGGACAAAGGCCGGCGCTTCAGGAGCAGGTGAACGGTAGAATGTCCCGACAATTGGTGATTTTACTTCATGGAACTTCGGGCCTTCTGCGGCCGGTGCGGGTTGAGCCAAAGGAACGGTTGCAGCCTGCGCCTGTGAAACGGGTGCAGCTTGCATTGCCGGTTGTTGTGGAAGAAAATTCTGAGGCGGAGCAACTTGATATACGCTTTGAGTCGGAACGGCAGCCGATAGGTGAGTTTTTGCTATGCGAATCTTCTTTCCATCCTCCTCAATTTCAATCTCGTCAACCTTGCTTTCTGAAACAAGCTCGATGAGTTTCGTTACGTATTCAATGTCCATGCAGACTCCTGATTGGTGGCACGTAGTAGTTCGGGTAGGAGGTTTAGTTTTTTACACGTTCAAGGTATTGCCCCGTTCGTGTATCGACTTTAACGGTGTCCCCCTCATTGATGAAGAGCGGAACATTCACAGTTGCTCCGGTCTCAACTTTCGCGGGTTTGGTTCCGGGATTGGCGCTGTCGCCTTTCACTCCCGGCACTGTCTCAACAACCGCGAGTTCGACAGTAATGGGAAGCTCGACGCCGGTGATTTCAGGGCCGTTCATCAGAATATCCACCACAATTCCATCCTTCAGGAAGTCAGCTCCGTCCCCGATCTGTTCTTTCTGGACGGCCATCTGCTCGTAATTTTCCTGATCCATGAACACATAGCCTGTGGCGTCGTGATAGAGATATTGGAATTGCTTGCGCTCGATGCGAATAATATCAATAGACTCGCCGGCACGGAAACGGTTTTCGATGACTTTGCCGCTCTTCAGATTCTTCAGCTTCGTGCGTACAAATGCCCGCCAGTTGCCCGGATTGACGTGCTGGAACTCGATAATGGTCCATGGCTCGTTATTGTATTTGATTACCAAACCGGGTCGAAAATCTGATGTCGAGGGCATAAATCCTTATTTTGTCTTAATGAATTGAACAGACAAGTGTGGTAAAACTCTGAACAGAACGGGTGAAAAATATACCCACATTGACGCTGAAAGTCAAGAAAATGGCTGCGGAAGCGATTCCAAGCGAGCTATTCTTGATTAAGATGTTCAGAATGACTACTCTTTGGACAGAAGGATATAGCGTATGAGACAAATCGTCACAATTGTTCTGTTGTTCGTTCTGAGTTCCTGCTCGGAGGAGAAAGCGCCTGTCGGGCTGATTGATTCGGCGAGGTTTGAGATGATCTATCTCGAATTGGTAGATTCGGCGCTTGTCGTCCAAGCACAACCAGATTCAGTTGTTAGCGCGGCTGCGGAGAGAATTCTGGCGAGGCACGAAGTTACAGCGGAACAATTCAGGGCGACGGTACGAGAGTACAACAAAGACACGCGAGTGTGGAAGGAATTCTACGACAACGTTCTGCGGCGAATTGATGAGAGGATGAAACGAATCCCACCTCCATAAAACATTTATCGACGAACCACCTCACCGACAACAACGGGAAGCTCCCCTCTTCTCTTCAAGAAGCGCAAAACCCTATCGGCTTGTGCAGGCGGAATGATAATGATTAGTCCGATACCGAGATTGAATGCCTGCCGCATATCTTCTTCAGGAACGCTGCCAACACGTTGAATGAGACTGAAGATGGCATTACGATCCCACGCACTCCAATCAATCTTCAGTTTCAAATTCTTCGGTATAATCCGCATTGTGTTGCCGACAATGCCACCGCCTGTAATATGGGAGAGGCCATTCACATCAAATTTCCCTATCACATCTTGCACAGGTTTCAGATACGATCGGTGTACAGCAAGCAATGCCTCGCCGACCGTTGATCCGAGTTCATCGATATGCTGATCCAATCTAAACACGGGAAGCAGAACTGAGCGGGCCAGTGAGTATCCGTTAGTGTGCAATCCCGTCGAACGTAGTCCAACAAGAACATCTCCTTTTCGAATTCTCTTTCCGTCAATGATCTTCTTCTTCTCAACAACTCCGACAATCGTTCCGGCAAGATCGTATTCGTTCTCGTTGTAGAAGCCGGGCATCTCGGCAGTTTCGCCGCCAATCAAGGAACATCTGTTTTCTTTGCATGCTTTGACGAACCCGTCGATAACATCTCGCGCTATTGTGAGATCAAGCTTCCCGCACGCAAAATAATCCATGAAAAAAAGGGGACGTGCGCCGCAAGCAAGAATGTCATTCACGCAGTGATTCACCAAATCCTGCCCGACTGTGTTGTGCTTGTTCATCATGTGAGCAACCATCAGTTTCGTGCCGACGCCATCAACGCTTGAGACAAGAACAGGCGACTGATATCCCTTGAACGTTCCGTCGAACAATGCTCCGAACGAGCCGATGCCCCCGATTACTGATTTGTTGAATGTTGAGCGGACGGCTTTCTTGATATGTTTGACAAGCCGGTCACCTTTCCCAATATCCACGCCGGCTTTTGCATAGGTTTGCGCCAACTTAATCCCTTCCATTGAAGAAGAACTTGAATGGCAAAATGTTAGAGATTCTCGCAGACAAAAGCAATGCAATTTTGTCACGATTTCCCTTGATAAAAGTTGTTTAGCTCGTTATATTCAGCCGTAGCGAGTTACCGTAAACTGTTGATGGCTCTGGTCCAATTCCGGCATTCTGACAAGAAATTCCCAGTAGGTAAAATTGTCTGCCTCGGGCGTAACTATGCGGCGCATGCGAAAGAGATGAACGCCGAGACGCCCGAAGCGCCTGTGCTTTTCTTGAAACCCTCTACCGCCATCGTGCACGATGGCAGCAGCGTTGTGATTCCGCGGTTCTCGTCGGAACTTCACCACGAAGTCGAGATGGTAGTTGTGGTCGGGAAAAGCGGAACAAGAATCCCGAAGCATGAAGCGATGGAATATGTGTACGGATATGCTGTCGGGTTGGACATGACTCTGCGGGATGTTCAATCGGAAGCGAAGAAGAAAGGGTTGCCGTGGTCGGTTGCAAAAGGATTCGACACATCGGCGCCGTTGTCGGACGCAGTGGAGAAGGAGCATGTCACTAACCCGCACAATCTCGACATCACGCTGAAAGTAAACGGAGTTGTGCGGCAACACTCGAACACACGGAACATGATTTTTTCGATTGAGGAGATGATTGCTTACATCTCTTCGATTTTTACTCTTGAGGTTGGAGATTTGATTTTCACCGGTACACCCGAAGGCGTTGGGGGAGTTGTCTCGGGAGACCAACTCGAAGCTGAACTCGAGTCTGTTGGAATTTTGCGGGTCGGCATACAGTAAGCCCACCATCATTTTACATGACAGTCTTATGGCAAAGGTTATTGCAATTGCAATCCCCAAAGGCGGGGTTGGAAAGACGACGACGGCAATAAATCTCGCCGCCAGTCTCGCCTTCTGCGACCAGCGAACGCTTCTGATCGATCTTGATACGTCCGGAGCTTCCGGCCTCGGCCTCGGCTTCACCGAAGCGAACACGAAGTCCGGCATGTTCGAGGTGTTCAACTTCATTAGCGGACTGAATCACACTGTTCACAAGACAGAAATCCCGAATCTCCACGTTGTACCGGCAAATGTTCACACTCTTCTGCGTGAAGAGCGGCTGATGAAGCTTGCCGACAACCGGCTTATTCTGAAAAATGCGCTTCGATCCGTTGAGAATGATTATGATTACGTTCTCATTGACTGCCCGCCGTTCCTTCGCGGACTCACGACCAACGCACTCACGGCAGCCGACTCCGTGCTTGTGCCCGTCAAATCCGGACATTTTGCACTCGATGCAGTCGACAAGTTTTTCAAGTATATCGACTGGATTCGTGAGGTTGCAAACAAGATGATCTTGATAGAAGGTATTCTTCTAACGATGTACGAACAAAGCACGAAAGTCACGGAAATCACGACGCGTGAGTTGCAGGCAAAATACCGGAAATATGTTTTTGAATCCATCATTCCGCGCAATGCCCCTCTTTCAGAAGCAAGCTTCTATGGAAAGCCGGCCTTGCTCTACGACATCAACTCCCTCGGCGCACAAGCGTATCTTGACCTTGCCCGCGAAATATCCGGGCGGAGTTCAACAACGAAACCGGTAATGCCGAAGGCGGCGGAGCCTATCGCTTTAAGCCGCCAGGCGTAGCTTCTTCACGGGGGTACATGGTCAGGTTTTTTGTTTTGTGTTTGTGCTGCATCTTCTTCCTCTCGCTTATTCGTTCCCCCGTCACTGAATATCCGAACAGCGGTGAAGAGGCGCTTCGCCTCTTGTCGCCAGCCAGATTTCTCTACGATTCTCTCCGCACGGATTTCTCCGATTACATGTGGCCAACCGATGCAGGCCGGCTTGTCACGTCGGTATTTGCCGAGTATCGCAGTACACATTTCCATGGCGGTATTGATGTCAGCACAGGAGATGATACCGGATTCAGAGTTTTCGCTTCGCGTGAGGGATATGTTGAACGGATTCTCGTGAGTCCTACCGGATACGGCAAAATGCTCTGGGTTCGTCATTCGGACGGATTTGCGACGACCTACGCACACCTGAGAAACTTCAATGATGCGCTTGATGCATTTGTAGAAAAGGAACAACTCCGGCTCGAACGCTATCCGGTTGATATTGATTGCGGGCCGATGCAGTTTCCCGTGAAGAAAGGCGATCTCATCGCATACACCGGTGAAACGGGCACAGGCTCCCCTCACCTCCATTTCGAGATACGCGATCAGAACAGGAACTTTGTCAACCCGCTGCTTTCTCCTAACTTCACGTTTCCCGACAATCTCTTTCCCAGCTTCTACCTTTTAGCGGTAACGCCCGTCGGAGAAGAATCGGCCGTAAACGGATCGTTCGATTCTTATGTGATTCGGTTCAAGAATCCCGTGCAAGGCATATCCATAATCCGTGACACGATCTACGCGAGCGGTTTATTCGGCTTTGCTGTTGATGTGCGGGATAGAATCGACAATTCACGATTCCGAAACGGCGTGTACACCAATAGGGTCTACCTCAACGATTCGTTGATTTACTCCGTGCAGCTCGACAGGGCTCCTTCTTCCGGCGACTTGCAGTCGGGTTTGTATTTTGACTACGGTTTGGTCGCAGAGGAAGGTGGCAAGATTGCAAAGCTCTACATGAACTCACCCAACCGTCTTCCCTTTCACCATCCCCAGACTGACAACGCAGGTATCATCAACACATCGCTTTTTCCAACTGGACCGCACAGATACAGGATTGTAACAAGTGATTTTTGGAAGAATTCTTCCGAAATCTCCGGAACGATTGTGTTTTCAAATCCGGGGAGGCTCTCCTTCACAGAATCTTCAGGCATGCTTCAGTTCAATTACGGCAATGTTGAACCGGACAGACTGAGATTCTTCACATCATTTATTTCGAAACAGGGCCGGATACGATGGAAAGAAGAATATTTGAGGCAAGAAGGACGATCCGTACGACTGTCGGGAATTAAAGGGAAATACGACGTTCTCCGTATTGAAGGGTGGGATCGATATGCTCCGAGTACGACGTTGGCATATTATTTTCCGAAAAGGAAGAACCTGCCTGTTGCCCGTGTCGAGATGCAACACAAGGTCGAGCATGACTTTGTTCGCGTTTCGCTAAGAACGGATGGCGTCTTCACATCAATTCCCTCTATTGCCGTTGTCGAAGGATCATCATCAAAAACACTGAATGTGGCTCCGGTGGAATACAACGCCTACACTGCAACATTCCACCCCCATGCATCACATGCAGGCAAACGGACACTCTTTGCAGAATATGAAATCAACGGACGTCATCAAACGCAACAGAAAGACATCACGCTCTACCCCGTTCTTCCCGACCGACCTTCGGTGATTTCGATTAATGAAGGCGATCTGCAGATTAGTTCTGATTCTTCTTCGGTCTACAAGCCACTGTTTCTTGAAGTGAAAAAGATAGGTGACATGCAGTATTCCCTCCTTCCAAAGCATGTTGTGTTGGACGGCGGGCTTCGGGTCAGGATTCGCTCCGGCGAGCAAGAACGCAACCAGGGACTCTTTTTCCGGCGGCGCAATTCGTGGATCCTTCTTTCGAATCAACGGGAGGGTGAGTATTTCACAGCCCACCTTCACCGGACACCCGTTGACGTTGCCTTGCTCACCGACTCCCAGCCACCCATGATTTCACAACTCAATCTTCCAAGTTCATTCGGAAAACAACCGCACGTCATTTCGTTCAGAGTGCGCGACAATCTGAGCGGCGTTGAATATGACGAGCTAAAGCTCTACATTGATGGCGTGTTCGCAATTCCGGAAATCGATGGTGAACATCGTCGGGTTGAGCATCGGTTCAAAACGCCTCTTTCACGCGGTTCCCACTCTCTTCTGATTCTTCTCAAAGACAGAATCGGCAATTCCAGCGAAGTCCGCCGGACATTCACGGTACGCTGACACTTATCCTTACTTCTTACAAGCCATTACGGAGACGTTCTTGTCAGATTCATCATCTCTTGCCAAAGTCTATTCGCCCAACGAAGTCGAAGCTAAGTGGTACGCCTATTGGGAAAGCCATGATTTCTTTCATGCGGAAGTAAACCCGTCGAAGCAGCCGTACACAATCGTCATTCCCCCGCCGAACGTTACAGGCGTTCTTCACATGGGGCATATTCTCAACAACACGCTGCAGGATGCTTTCATCCGCTACAAGAGAATGAAGGGATTTGAGGCATGCTGGATTCCCGGAACGGATCACGCCGGAATCGCAACGCAAAATGTTGTTGAAAAATCTCTGAAGAAGGAGAACAAAACACGCCACGATCTCGGGCGTGAACAGTTCGTCAAGCGTGTGTGGGAATGGAAAGAACAATACGGCGGCGTCATTATCCAGCAACTGCGCACGCTCGGATGTTCATGCGATTGGCAACGCGAACGCTTCACGATGGACGAGACACTCTCTGTTGCCGTGCGTGAAGTCTTCGTCCGCATGTTCGATGATGGACTCATCTATCGCGGCAAGTATATTGTCAATTGGTGTCCGAAGGACCATACCGCGATTAGCGACGATGAAGTGAATTACTCCGAGCAGCAGGGAAAGATTTACTATCTCAAATACCCGATTCGGGGAACATCCGATTTTGCGGTTGTGGCAACTACGAGGCCCGAAACGATGTTAGGCGATACGGCTGTTGCAGTCAATCCGAACGATACGCGATATACGAATCTTGTCGGAAAGATGGTCCAATTACCGCTGACGGGACGCGAGATTCCTATTATTGCCGACGAATATGTTGACGCATCATTCGGCTCGGGAATGGTCAAGATTACGCCGGCTCACGACCCGAACGATTACTGGGTCGGGCAGCGGCACAATCTGCCTCAAGTAAATATCTTCGATGTGTCGGCAACTTTGAATGATGAAGCTCCGGCAAAATACCGTGGGATGGATCGGTATGATGCGAGGAAGGCTGTTCTCAACGATCTTGAGAAACAAGGCTTGATCCTGAAGATCGAGGATCATGTCAACAATATTGGACGATGTTACCGTTGCGACACTGTAATCGAACCGTATCTTTCCGATCAATGGTTTGTGAAGATGAAGCCCCTTGCCGAACCTGCATTGAAGGTTGTGCTCGACGGTACAATCTCGTTCTACCCCGATCGCTGGGCGAAAGTGTATGAACACTGGATGACGAATATCCGCGATTGGTGCATCTCGCGCCAACTCTGGTGGGGACATCGTATTCCGGTGTATTATGCCAATGACGGCCGCTTCACCGCAGCACGCAGCGAAGACGAAGCTCGCAAGAAACTCGGCCTCGACTCCGGGGCATCCCTCCGTCAGGATGAGGATGTGTTGGATACGTGGTTCTCGTCCTGGCTTTGGCCTTTCTCGGTTCATGACTGGCCTCAGCATGAGAAACTCGGCAAGAAGGATGATCTCGCCTATTTCTATCCGACGGATACGCTGGTTACTGCCCCGGAAATTATCTTCTTCTGGGTCGCACGCATGATCATGTCGGGATTGTACTTCGGTCCGAGTTTCACGGGAAGCAACGATCCCAAGAAGAACATCCCGTTCAAACATGTGTACTTCACCAGCATTGTGCGGGATGCGAAAGGACGGAAAATGTCGAAGTCGCTCGGCAATTCTCCCGAGCCTCTTGACCTGATTGCGGAATACGGCGCAGATGCCGTGCGCTTCACGATTCTCTATCTCGCCCCGTTGGGACAGGATATCATTTACGCTAAGGAAAGGAATGAAATCGGCCGGAACTTCGCCAACAAGATTTGGAATGCAGGCCGCTTTCTTCTGATGAATCGCGACCAAATCGGTGAGGCCGATAAGAAATCAGAATTCAATCTTGATCATCTTGATTTGGCGGACCGGTGGATTCTCTCCCGATATCATTCGACGGCTCTCGAAATTCAGAAGGCAATGGATGAATTCGAAATCAACAAAGTCACGAAAGTGATCTACGATTTCTTCTGGCATGACTACTGCGACTGGTATATCGAGATGGTGAAATCGAGATTGTACGGCGATGAGCCTGCAGACATCAAGCACGCTGTTGTTTCGAGGGCGCTCGACCTGTATGATGCGGCGTTGCGCCTTCTTCATCCCATCATGCCTTTTGTGACGGAAGAACTGTGGCAACACATCCGTCAACGGGCGGCAAACGAGACAATTATGCGTTCGCGGATGGCAGAACCCGACACATCGTTTGTTGACAAGGAGGTTGAAGATGAAATGCTGTTCGTGCAGAACGTGATTGAGTCGGTACGCAACATCCGGGGAGAAATGAGCATACCGCCATCAAAGGAACTCTCTCTCATAGTGAAACTCTCCGGAATGCACAAAGAAGAGCGTGTTCAACAGTACAGCGGTTACCTGAAACGGCTTGCCCGTGTTGCCGAACTCACGTTTCTGCACGATGCCACACGCCCCAAGCTTGCAGCAAGCGCTGTTGCGCAGGGAGCCGAGCTATTCGTTCCGCTTGAGGGAATAATTGATATTGAAGTGGAAAAGGCACGGCTTGCAAAGGAAATCGACCGCCTCTCGAATCTCCTGAAGAGTGTGCAGGCAAAACTCACGAATCCCAAATTCGTCGACAATGCGCCGAAGGACGTGGTTGAAAAAGAGAAAGAGAAGTTGAATAATTTCGGCGAGACCCTCGAGAAGTTGCAAAAGAGTTACGACGCATTCAGCTAAAAAGAATGGGCAGAACATATTGTCTGCCCATTCTCGTTTCCGATACAACCGGAACAGTATCGCCGGGAGGTTAATCCGTTCCTCCATACTCAGCAGATATCAGCGATACATCTTCCGGGGTTAGTACGTTCCTACTCTCTTCACATCCTCGAAGAATGTTCCTTCACTTCTTACCGAAAGCCTGTACAAGCGGGGAGATTTCAGTTCGTTTTCCGCCAGACCAACATAGTGAACACCCGCTTTGAATGGCGTCTCATTGAAGAGTCGTGCAATCTCTTCTCCGGCACTGTCGAAAAGCTGCAAGGTCACGAGTCCGTCGTTCTTTAGCAGAAATTCAATAGATGAAGATTGTTTCGGAGCCCGGTTTGCGAGAGTGGGCTCCTGAACTCGTTGCAGTTGTGGTTGCCTTCCATGAGAGAGCCCGGGAACCGGTTGCGGTAGCCCGGCGGACGACAGCACTTGTCGGATTGTGTCAGTTTCTGATGTTGGTTTCATTGTAGGAGGTGGTGCATGAACACCGCACTAAGATAGGTAAACAAAAGTAAGAAACCATCAGGAGATTCCTGATTTTGTTTCTCTAATCCCCTACACGTCTGTCAGGAAGAATGAGTCTTAGTTGTCTAATGTGGTCAATCCTTCACGGATTGCGTATTTTATGAGGTCTGCCAAGGAATGGATGTTGAGTTTCTCAGAGATGCGGGCGCGGTAGGTTTCGACAGTTTTGACAGAAATATTCAGTTCAGTGGCAATCTGTTTCATATTCTGCCCCTCTGCAAGTCGGGTCACGACTTGAATCTCCTGTGCTGAGAGCGGAGATGGAGCCACAGATTTCGCCTTCTGGAGGATGTCAATGTAGTCGTCAACCACAACACCCGTCAGGTTCGGACTGATGTATCTTCCGTTCTTGCTCACGGTTTCTATTGCTTCCTCCAGTTCTTCAAATGCGCAATCTTTCAGCAGGTAGCCTGAAGCCCCCGCCCGCAGCATGTCCGTAACGAACCGTTTGTCGGCGTACATCGAGAGGGCAACAATCTTCACTGAAGGAGATACTTTTAGAATTTCCCGCGTCGCTTCGATGCCTGTCATATCCGGAAGTGAGATGTCCATGATGATCATGTCCGGCGAAAGTTCACCTGCAAGCTTGATGGCTTGGCTTCCGTCCTCGGCTTCTCCGATGATAGTATTACTCATCTGCGTGTCCAGCAACGCACGCAAACCATCCCGCAGAATCTTGTGATCATCAACCAGCAAAATGCGATTCTTCATTCACTTATTCCTTCCTCTGTGTGTCATTCTGTTCTTGAATGGGAACAATAAGCTCAACCGAGGTACCGGAACCTTTTGATGAGACAATCTCCATCCGTCCGCCAACTTGCGCAAACCGCTCGCAGATGTTGAACAAACCGAAACCACGATTGCGCGACCGGCCATCTTTTTCCTTTTCCAGATCCTGACCTACTCCGTCATCGGATACGCAAACATGCAGATGTTGCCGCCTGATTCTGATAGAGATGGTGACATTTTTCGCTTTGGCATGTTTCGCCACATTGAGCAGCAATTCACGCACCGAATGAAACATCAATGTTCTCACTTCGTCGCTGAGAGGCAATTTCACTCTGTCGGCGTCCACGGTCACGGAAATGTTATGTTGTGCATGAAACTGCTCGGCAAGCCAATCAAGAGTTGCTGCCAATCCAAGTTCATGCAGTGTGGGCGGACTTAACTCAAACGTAAGAGTGCGGGTGTGAAAAATGGCTGTCTCAATCAACGAACGTATCTCATTCAGGGCATCCGCCCGCGCGGCAGCCGATGCGGCTTTCTGCAGCAAGCCGAGTTTGATTTTGCATACGGCAAGAGCCTGCCCGACGGAATCGTGCAGGATGGTTGCCAGGCTGCGGCGCTCACGTTCCTCGGTAACGGATAGTTCTGCAGCCAACGAACGGAGTTGTTGCTGATTGGCCAGAATTTTCTCCTGGGCGCTTTTGCTCTCCGTCACATCAAATCCGGTTCCGACAATAGCTTGTTTACCGTTGAAGTCAATCTTTCCCTCCGAATAATCAATCCAACATTCTTCACCGCTCTTGGTCAAAATCTTTAGTTCAGTGCGCCGGGTCCCTTCGTCATGCTGTCGGAAGAGAAGGCTTCGATGTCTGAACTCTTCCCGTGAATCGGGGTGGATGATGTCGAAAATGCCCTTCCTCAACAGATCGTCTGCAGAAAAGCCTGTAAGCACCTCGGCGCTCGGATTGACAAACAGCAACCGCTGCTCATTGTAGATGAGAAGTGCCGAAGAGGTTGTTTCTGATATGGCCCGGAATTTCGATTCGCTTGCACGGAGTTCCGCATCATGCCGGAGCTTTCTGTTGTACAGAACCACTCCGAATGCCAGCACCAAACCGATCAACCCCCCCGCAAGCACGAGCACAATCGGTTGGCGGTACAGCGGCGCCACAATCTCAAAGGAAGCCGATGCCCCAGCGGGTTCAAAGGTGCCAAACGGGCTGATGGCTTGCATATGAATTGAGTACGCGCCCGGTGAAAGATTGTCAATTGTTACGGTTCGCTTTGTGCTCCATGAAGACCATCGTCCGCCATTGAGCCGATAGCGAGTTACGATGCTGCTCGCTGCCGGGTCACCCCAGTACGCGAAAACACTCCACATCACCACAGCTGAAGATGCATGTGTTGTGGGTTGCTCAATAACAATCTGCGGGGCGGGCAATTGCTCTGTCGAGCGGTCAAGAATGGAGACCCCCCTGCCACGCGTTCCGACATACACTTTGTCTTCAGTCGGAAGAACCGGCCACAGTTCGGCTCCGGAAAGTCCGGTGCGTGAGTCGATCGACGTCCAGACACCATTGTCGTAGTGGCTCAATCCGCCTGATGTTGTAGCCCAGATTCTCCCCCGTTCATCGATCTGCAGGTCCCACACTTCGTTGTTCACGAGGCCGTCGGCTACACTGAACGAATGAATTGAGTCGCGGTCATCAAGATATGCTACGCCATGACTTTGTGTCGAGAACCATACTTTGCCGTCGTGGCCCACACATAAAGCAAATACCCTGTCGAGACCTGATGGATTCCTCGAAGCCGGTGCTTTCCAGTATGTCCAATCTCCCCCTTTGAACCTGGCTAGTCCGGCAGATGTGCCAAACCAAAAGGCTCCATCCTTTCCCTCGGCAAAAGCATATACTTTCCGCGAGGGGAGACCTTCCTTCTCTCCCCAGTGAGACTCGAACTTACCATCTGCATAGACGTAGGCACCAAGAGACACCATGGAGTCCGTGCGGGGGAACACCGGCCAAATGGCAAGGAACCAAAGCTTGCCTTTAGAATCCATTCGAATTTTGTGAATTTTGTTCCCTTCAAGTGGTGTTCCGCGGGCAAATCGCTGCCACCGTTCTCCATCCCAGCGAAATGCACCATCAAAACCTCCACCGCTGGATATCCACACATTCCCGTTTCTATCTTCGATCAAACCTGTCACTACATACAGATTCTCACCCAGAATTTTGTGAATTGCCTCCACGGGCCCGTTGGATCTATGAATCTCTATTCCTTTAGCAGAAGCAATCCACAAAGATCCGTCTCTGGTTCTGATGATCTCATTAATAGAATTGCGCGGGTCAGGGAAATCGTACTGGAGATACGTCCATCGGCGTGATGTTTCTTTGAAGAGAAACAGGCCGCGTTGAGTTCCAATCCACAAGTCATCGTTCTTACGATACCCCACAAATTCAATGTCGCGCACTTGAGGTTGGCGAAAATCAACAGTTTCCCATTTGCCATCTTGTCTGAAACGTCCTATGCCGGATTCATGTACGGCAAGAATCCATCCTTTGGAATTCATCGCAGCAGATTTGAGCGAGAAGCCTTTGGTTTCAGGGTCGAGCCGTGGTTTCCCTCCGCGATCCCACTCCCAGATTCCCCAAGCATCAAACGGAAGCGAAATTGAGACGAGTCCCCGTCCGTCGCTGTTCTCCAGAAGGACGTGGCGTTGCGATTTCAGCATCGCGGTGGGCCATCGCAGTTGCTCAACCCAAGTACCTCCTTCCCATTTGAACAACGCTTCATTCGAATTCACCCAAACGGTTCCGCCGGCCGTATGCCACATATCATGCACTTTTTCGCCCGGCATCATCGGTATCAGCGTATCGCGGGAAACCAGAAATAACTCCTCTCTGGAGGTCAACAGAATACTGTCGGATGAGAATGGAATGGCATGTTCAACATGTCCTGATACAATGGACTGGAAGCCGGTCTTCCCGCCGATAAAGGCCCTTCCCCGGCAGACAAGAAGAATCCTGTCGTCGGGAAGTGCATAGAATGCGTTTGTGCGGCCGACCGGAAGCACAAGCGACGTATCAACTGTTATCCATCGGTACCCGTCAAACCAAGCAACTCCGCGCGATGTAGCAACCCAGGGTGTACCATCGCTTGTCTCGATAACATTGTAGATGTTGTCTGACGGAAGGCCGGATTCCGTTGTAAAGTGTACCCAACGCCACTCTTGATCGAAGGGTGGAAGTTGCGCATGGGCTACCGGCAACATGCTGAGCACCGCGCACGTGAACGCAATGCAGATTTTCATAGCTAACCGGTGGCGAGATTCTTGCATGAAAAGAATGGAGACTGTTCAGGAATGGATTATATGTGAAAAATGATAGGCGAAACTGTCGCAAAAGTCAAGCAACCCGCTTTGTATTGACTGAACTATCCAAAATGTGCATATTGGTTGGGAATTGTAGCACCGTAGTTCCCCTTCGACTCACCATCCCTCTGATATTGTAGCTCGTAACGCAGTTTGTATGAAGAAGAATGCGCTTGGTTTATACCTCAGCGAGACAACAGCTCAGGCGATTATCATCGAACGAGCCGGCCACCATTCCGTTCTTGCCGCTGCAGGGGAATGGGAGAACACCTTGTTCGACTATGCCGGAGATGATACACCCGGCATGGATGCCTTCCTCGACCAACTCGATAAATTTCTGAGTTCGACGTCAGTAAAAGTACAGCGATCCGGAGTCGCCCTCGACACATCTCTGCTCTTCTTCAACACCATTCCGTTCGAGGCAACAGCAACCCACGAACAGATGCAGCAACACATCCGCTGGGAACTTGGCGAGTATTTTCCGGGGCTGCCGCAGAATGCCTTCATCTCCGACACACACACGCTCGCACGGCATAACGGCAGTCAGTTTGATAACATCCTTGCCGTATCGGTGCGACGTGACCTTATCAACAAACTCCGGCACGGACTCGGCAAACTCCAACTTCAACTCGACATTGTTGATTCCGACCACTTCAGCGCTGACGGGCTGCTGCGCATGAATTATCCTGAAGCAATCAACAAATCTCTTGCACTCGTCGGCCTGAAAGGAGAGCGGCTCGATGCAAGCATTCTCCGTTCCAGTGAAGTCGAATCGTTTGCATACTATTCGGTTCACTCGTCCGACGCTATTCTCGAGAAAATCGGCTCACTTGGCCGGATCTCTCCACCGCTCAATACCATCTATGTGTACGGGCCTGAAGTTACGCGCGAGCTGTTTGTGGAAATCCGGGATTTTTCCGCTATTCCGGTTGAGGAACTCGATCCGTTCCGGCACATTGACGTAGCAGTCGAAGTCCGACAGGAGAGTAACCCGGAATTCACACCCGCACGGTACGTTGCTTCAATAGGTATTGCTCTTCGTCCCGAATGATGTTTATGAACAACCTATCGGACTCGCATGCGTGTCATTAGCGGTACATACAAAGGGCGAATCCTCAAAACGGTCAAAGACCTCTCTGTTCGTCCGGCAACAGACCGTGTGAAGCAGACGCTGTTCGACATGCTGGCAACACGGTTGGAGATGGATGAAGCAACCGTACTTGATTTATTTGCGGGAAGCGGGGGACTTGGTATTGAAGCGCTAAGCCGCGGCGCAGCACATGTAACGTTCGTCGAACATGATGAAGATGCCGCACAGTACATTGAGCAGAATCTGCAGATGCTCGGCTGTGAAGACCGGACATCTCTCGTCGAAACAGATGCCATGTCATTTGTCCACCGGTGCAAGGATTCGTTTGACTTGATTTTTGCCGATCCGCCGTATCTCTTTGCCGAAACGACGGATCTTCCCCGGTTGATCTTCGGACAACAGATGCTGAAGCGGCACGGGTACTTGCTTATCGAACACACGACGGACATACAATTCGAGTCCACAGAACTATATCATGCCGGACCGGAAAAGCGATTCGGCAGAACCATTGTAACTTTCTTCCGTTATCACGAACAAGAATAGCGCTGCTCATGGCACGAAAACCAATAGCTCTTTATCCCGGTACATTTGATCCTGTAACAAACGGCCACGTCGATGTTGTTCAACGTGCAACACAGATGTTCTCAAAGGTGATTGTGCTTGTTGCCCGCAACGTAACAAAAACTCCCATGTTCACCGATGTCGAACGTGTCGAGATGATCAAGGAAGTGTTCAACGGAAACAAGCAAGTGTCTGTGGATCTCTTTGACGGATTGGTAGTAGACTACGCACGCAGGAGAAATGCAAGCGTGATTGTTCGCGGACTCCGTGCCGTGTCGGATTTTGAGTATGAATTCCAGATGGCTCTGATGAATCGTAAACTCGATGCCGATGTCGATACCGTGTTTTTGATGCCGCATGCCCGGTACACATATCTCAATTCTACCATTGTCCGGGAAGTTGCAAGGCTTGGAGGAGACGTATCGGGATTTGTTCCGGCCAACGTTCGTCGGCGACTGCAGGAAAAGCTGAATTCGCGCAAACGCAACTGAGTGAATGCTCGTTCTTTCTGATAAAATCAAACACATCGAAGAATCACAAACGCTCGCTCTCTCAGGCAAAGCGAAGCGCATGAAGGATTCGGGTCTCGATGTTGTCAGCCTGACTGCCGGTGAACCGGATTTCCCCACACCGCGCCACATCAAAGACGCGGCGATCGCAGCCATTGAAAACAACTTCACTAAATACACGCAGAACGCCGGCTCGCCCGACCTCATCGACGCCATCGTTAGAAAGTTCACGCACGACAACAATCTCTACTTCGGACATAACCAGATTCTCGTTTCCGCGGGAGCAAAACAATCCATCTTCAACGTCCTGCAAGCCATCTGTAACAAGGGCGACGAGGTGTTATTCTTCAGTCCGTATTGGGTAAGCTATCCCGAGATTGTGAAGCTGGCAGACGCGACTCCCGTGGCCGTTCCGACGAGCATTGAAAACAAGTTCAAGCCCGACATCGAACAACTGCGCAAGGCAATTACTCCGAAGACGAAAGCATTGATCATCAATTCTCCGAACAATCCGTCAGGAGTTGTTTTCTCACAGGAAGATATGGAAGCGATCGGGTCGATTGTCAAGGATGCGAACATTTTTGTCATTGCCGACGAGATCTACGAAAAAGTTGTTTACGATAACAACAAGCATTTCAGCATCGGCTCCATCAAATCACTTCGTGATAATGCGATAACCGTAAACGGCGTGTCGAAAGCATTCTCGATGACGGGATGGAGGGTGGGCTACGCCGGCGGGCCGGCGGCAGTAATGGAAGCAGCGGCAAAAGTACAGACGCAGGTTACTTCCAATGCCAATTCTATTGCACAGAAAGCAACCGTTACAGCTCTCACCGTCCCCACACCCGATTTGCAAACGATGGTGAGCGCTTTCAAGGAGAGAAGGGATTTCGTGTATGAACGGCTGCGTTCGATGCGGGATGTAAACGTCGCCATGCCGGGCGGAGCGTTCTACTTCTTCTTCGATGTCAGCACATTGTATGGAAAACGATTTCAGAATCACGTCATCAGAAACTCAGCCGACATGGGAACCTATTTGCTGGATCATCATCATGTGGCAACAGTTCCCGGCGTTGCATTCGGCGATGACTCCTGCTTGAGAATTTCGTATGCGTGCTCGCTGGCTGAATTGGAGAAGGGACTCTCACGAATCAGGACGGCTTTCGAAATGCTTGCATGACAAGAACATCACACCGGAGACTCAATGCCAACATATCAATATCTTTGCAGAAACTGCGGTCACCAACTCGAAGAACTACAATCCTTCACGGAACCCGCGCTTACCCAGTGCCCTGAATGCAAACAGGAAACGCTTGCACGCGTTATGGGCTCGGGTTCAGGCGTAATCTTCAAAGGCAAGGGATTTTACAAAACTGATTACGTCAAGAGTGAAGGAAAGAAACCTGTATCATCCGGAGCCGGAGAGAAGAAGAACGAAAGCGGAACAGCTGCGCCTTCACCCGACGCGAAAACACCGCCGACCACACCGCCCGAATCCGCAACGAAGAAACAGTAGATGTGAAAAAAGAAACGTCCCGCAGAAGCTGCAGGACGTTCATTCTGTTGTAGTACTGTCGATGCTTACTTGTGATCGTGCCCGTGGTGAGCATCATCCTTCATTGGCTTGTCGGCATCCGGCTTCTTTGATTCCACCAACGATGCGACGATGAATTTCTCTCCCTTTATTTCACCGGTCACGTCCGCCTGAAAATCGCTGGATTTCTGGCTGCTCTCAAACATCTCTCTCGCAAGTCTGTCACCGTTATCATCGAACTTGATCCATTTGCCATTCTCGTAAAACAGACCGTAGCCGCTTGCAGCGCAGGCTTCTTCAAGGGCGCATTCTTTCGTATGTTTTGCAGCACGCACCATCGGGTCGCCCTTCTTTGCCATCCCTTTCGCACACATCTGATCCACAACATAGCCGTGGAGTGTCTTGCCCATCTCTGCCTTGGCCTTTTCAGACGAGATCTCTTTCGCCTGCGCTTTCTTGGTCTTCACATCCGATTTTGTGTCCGCATCTTGGGCAAATGCCGCAACGGACATGCACATCAGCAAGACAAGTGCAGTTTTCTTCATCGTACTTTCCTCCATAATTGGTGATTGATGCTATAAGATGTAATTGCATTCCCCTGATTACTGCTCACATAAACGCCGCAGCACTCAAAATTGTTCCTGCACCCGAACACTATTCGTAGCGGTCGAGTTTGAACTTTTCGCCTAAGTACAACTTCCTTGCTTCGGGATCATTGGCAAGCGTTTCGGCTGTTCCCGACATCAGGATTCTTCCTTCAAAAAGTAGATAGGCTCTATCCGTAATCGACAGTGTTTCGTGCACGTTGTGATCTGTAACCAGAACGCCGATATTGCGTTGCTTGAGTCTTGCCACAATGCGCATGATTTCCTCGACAGCAATCGGGTCGATGCCGGCAAACGGCTCATCCAGCAAAATGAATTTCGGTTCTGTTGCAAGAGACCGTGCGATTTCTGTGCGTCGGCGTTCACCCCCCGACAGCATGTACCCTTTGCTTCGCGCAATATGCGTGATGCTGAAATCGTTCATCAATTCCTCGCAGCGGCGTTTGCGTTCGGCATGATGCATGTCCATCATTTGCAGAACGGCCATCAGATTCTCTTCGACAGTCATTTTCCTGAATACCGACGCCTCCTGCGGCAAATACCCCAAACCCATGCGTGCCCGTTTATACATTGCAATTTTGGTAATCTCTACGTCGTCGAGAAACACTTTGCCGCTGTCGGGCGTCACCATTCCGACCACCATATAGAATGTCGTTGTCTTTCCCGCACCGTTCGGGCCGAGCAATCCGACTACTTCCCCCTGTCGGACATCGATACTGACGTCGTTGACGACCGTTCGCTTCTTGTATGCTTTCACAAGATTTTCTGAACGGAGAATCCGGGACTTCTTTGCGGAATCAGTTTCGGGCATTAGTTCCTTTTGATGTCTTGTCTCTTTGGTACTGTGAACGTGAAGTCCGATTCGCGGCGTACCGGCCTGTCTTCCCTCCATACAAATCCCGTAACCGCATATTCCCGCTCCCGTCCTTGAACGAGGTTTTCCGGGATGTACGCTCCTTCAACGCCACCGAACACTTTGATGGAACTGAGTTTTCCCTCTTCCCACAACATTACAATCCTGTCGCCGCTTGTTTTGTTCAGGCCGTTGGCAAGACTGTCTTCATAGACGTGGTATACGGAAATTGCCCTCGTGTTGACATCCATCCGTTCCATTCCATTCTCCCCGAAATGAAGAATCATCTCTTCACCTGTTATTTGATCAAATTTTTGGGGGAAGAGAGAGTCACTCCGGGATATGGCAAGACTGCTGCCGAACACGAACACACGGTCCAATTTGTTTCGTCGGAGATACACGTTGATGGAGTCGCCGGAAACCTGAGTACGCTCGTACCAAATGACGGGTGACCGGCGAAGCAGGATGCTGTCATCTTGCGTATGGAAAATTGCAACGCCAGCGATGGAGGCCATATCGGAGCGCAGTATTTCAACGCTGTCGGTGGCAATCAATCGCTTGTCCGCTTCACCGCGGTACGCCTCCATCACTCTGCTTCGAACAATAAGTGTGTCGATTTTTCCTGAGCTTGCCGTCGTATCGTACTTGACGAGGACAGGAAATCCCGTCATGCGACTGTAGTCCTGCTTTTTGAACGATTCAAAATGGCCGCCCCGAATCGTCAAATTGTCTGCATAGCTTTGAATCTCGACTTTACCGAGCGCTATTGTTCGCTCATCATCCCGATAATACGTCAGCGAATCAGCAATCAGTTTGGACTCCTTGTCATTGGCAACCACTTTTGATCTGAAGAACGCTTTCCTCGGTCCAATGAGATACTCGCCGAAATGAGCCGATAGTGTCATGCTTCTGTCATCAAGATGAACAGTGTCATACGCAACGGCTCGCCTCTCTTCCCTGAAATACATCCCCCGGGGAAATGTCATTGTCAGACTGTCATCCACAACAACGACATTGCCGAGAAGTTGAACATTCCCTGTTTCCTGAAACTGCACCGCCCTCTCACACGAAATTCTGACACGTTCCTGGGAGAAGCGGACATTTCCGATTAATTCGCGGGCGCTTTGGCCATCAACAACCCGCGCAACAAGACTGTCTGCGTTTTCGATGACAATGAGTTTCTCACCTTGACTGCGGGCTTCCGCAAACATCAGAAGAACAGACGCAACAAATAGGAACGTACTCTTCTTCATCTCATTCCTTTGTTACCGCACTGCCTGTAACACGGAAAATCTTGTAGTTCTTCAGATTCTGATCGCTTTCCATCCCGTGCCCCATGATGTGTTCCGTCGGAGAAACAATATCAACAAATGCCTGCGTGGTGATCTTTCGGGTTGAGTTGTTCCAGAAAAGAGAATCGGTTTTCAGCGTTGTTCCGCTGTCGGAAACAACGATGACATTATCATACGCTACAAAGTCCTGCGTAGCATCATCTACTTTGCCCCGCTTTGCGGTGAGAACAGATGTATGATGTTGATCGGCATCAAAAAAATCCACACGAAGGCTGTCGGAAAGAAGCGTGTACCGTCTGGCAGAAAATTGCGCAATGTGACCTGCCCACAGGATGGCCTTGACTTTGGCAGAATCGGAAAACGTGATTGTACTGTTCCAGCTTTCCTGACTTGGAAGTTCTTCGTCGGGAAGGGCTACCACCGAAGGCTTGATCTTCTCTTCACATCCCAATAGAGCGAGCGAGAGGACAAGAACGAAACAGAATCTCATGCGGCTTCATCTCCTCCCAACCCGGTCTTCACAAGATCGTGAAGGTGAACGACACCAACCGGCCGGCTTGTACTATCAACCACAACAATTTGCGTGATGTTGTACGTTTCCATCTCTTGCAACGCTACAACGGCGAGACTTCCCCGTGGAACGGTTTTCGGTTTGCGTGTCATTGCATCAATAACACCAACATTGGTAATGTCGTTCGTTTTCTGAAGAAGGCGCCGCAAATCGCCGTCCGTGACCAGCCCTGCAAGTGTGCCATCATTGTCGAGAACAAGAGTACAGCCGAGACGTTTTGTTGTAATCTCCATGATCGCCTCCCGCACCGATGCTTGCAGCCCGACACGAGGAATGGCATCACCAGTTACCATCAACTCATCAATTTTAAGAAGCAAACGTTTGCCCAACATTCCTGCAGGATGATACAAAGCAAAATCCTCTTTCGTGAACTGGCGTTTGTTCAGCAACGCAATTGCCAACGCATCACCCATTACAAGCGTGGCGGTTGTCGACGATGTCGGCGCAAGATCGTGCGGGCATGCCTCCTCTTCGACTGATGCGTCGAGAACAACAGTGGAATCCTGAGCAAGCGTTGAATTCAACCGCCCGACAATCGAAACAATCGGGACACCAAGCCGCTTGAACATCGGCAGCAAATGGCTGAGTTCATCCGTGTTGCCGCTTTTGGAAATACAGATGACAACGTCATTCTTGCGAACCATGCCGAGATCGCCGTGTATTGCATCGGAAGGATGGAGGAACATTGCGGGCGTTCCTGTGGAATTCATCGTTGCGACAATCTTACGGGCGATGATGCCCGATTTGCCGACACCCGTGACGATAACCCGGCCCGTACACTGAAGTATCAGATCCACAGCCTTGACAAAATTGGCATCGATGCGCTTTTCGAGCTCGGCTACGGACTTCGCTTCGATACGGACAACCTTCTTCCCTTCCTCAATGATGTTTACATCTGATTTCATGTTACGATTTCTTTCGGATGAATCTTCTGAAGAATGCCGCGATGCCGGACTCTCTCTTCTCGACTTGCTCAGCAACAATCTCTACACGCCTTTTCAATTTGTTGTATGCAATAAATGCCGCCCGCAGGTCAGCATCCGGGTATGATCCCAATTGTTCAAATAGCAGATTTGAATTCAAAGCGATTTTCGGATCCCGGATTCCTTTGTGCAGCATCAACTCGTTGTAGAAGTTCGTGATGGGGATAAGATGGTTCATGAGAGTAGCGCCATCATGAAGCCACAAGCGCTTTTCCTGTCCAGCAACTACAAATGTCAGCGTATCGTTGATTTTGACTTCGTGAACGGCGGCGTGTGATGCAGGTGAAGGCCTTCCGGGTTTCCATTCCGAATACGTCCAGCGCCGTTTCTCTTCGAAGTGGTCGGGAATTTCACCGCCGTGCGAAGACACAATCTCAACATCAATCTGATCGCCCGCACATTCCCGAACCGTGACAGTGAACGTGTCAAGCGTAGTTTCCACAACACCGTACGCAATAACCGGAGCAAGCGGAGAGACGATGTCGGCAACATCGCCGGGATTTCCAAGTACAAAGTTGCCTTTCCCTCTTCTGCCTTCGGCGAGCACGATCATGTTGCGAATGAGATTCCGGAGTTCGGCGTAGCCCGGACTTTCGGCGGGCAGAACAAACTCCAGAAGATCACGCTCTTTCGGTCGCAGTTTGCGAGGATATGTTGTGTTGTTTGGTTCCACAACGATGTTGACCGGACTCTTCATTTCTTTTGAAAAGAGAGAATCATGTCAACTGCTTCCCTCACAGCGCCGTCGCCGCCTTTTGTCTTGCAGACGTAGTCGACGCGTTTCTTTACTTCAATGATTGCATTTGCCGGAGCAATCGATAGTCCGACCAATTCGAGTAACGGCAAATCGAACACATCATCACCGATAAAGCAGAACTCATTTTCCGCAAGCTTGTGGCGTTTCTGAATATCTAGAAACACGGTTACTTTGTCGATCCTTCCCTGATGAAGTTCAGCAATTTTCAAGTCTTTTGCACGGCGGGTTACAACGGGTGTATCCCTCCCGCTGATTATTCCGAATTTTATGCCGAGATCGCGGGCACGCGCAATTCCGTAGCCGTCGTGAGCATTGAAACGCTTCATCTCAACGCCCTCAGCAGTGTAGTAGATGCCTGCGTCGGTCATCACGCCGTCAACATCGAGAAGGATGAACTTGATACGCTTTGCTTTGCGAGCCAGAGATTGTCGTGTAGTCATCTGAATTGTTTTAACATCTTGTCAATTGAAGTGACCTGAAGAAGAAGCGCATCCAGCAAATCGAGCTTCAACTGGCTTGCCGCATCGCTCAACGCTTTCGCAGGTTCGGGGTGGACTTCAACAAACAATCCGTCAATGCCGACTGCAGTTGCAGCTCTTGCCAGCGGCAAAATGAATTCCGGCTGTCCGGCTGTTTGCGCCGCCATTCTATCACCGCCCGGTAATTGAACAGAATGCGTCGCATCAAACACAACAGAGTAGCCGAGATCACGCATAATCTTCAGCGAACGCATGTCCACCACAAGATTATTGTACCCGAACGTCGTGCCTCTCTCGGTGAAAAGAACATTCTTGTTGCCGGTTTCCTCAACCTTTGCGGCGGCATGTTTCATATCCTCGGGCGCAAGGAACTGCCCCTTCTTGATATTCACAACACGTCCTGTTCGCCCGGCGGCCTGCAGCAGTTCCGTTTGCCGGCAGAGGAACGCTGGAATCTGAAGTACATCGGCAACTTCACCGGCGATGGCGGCTTCCGGTTCCGTATGAATGTCCGTAAGAATGGGAAGATCAAACTCCTTCTTCACTTCAGCAAGAATCGCAAGCGCTTCATCCATTCCAATTCCAACAAACGACTTGCCGCTCGTCCGGTTCGCTTTTTTGTAAGATGATTTGAAGACAACGGGCGTTCCGTACTTCTCCGCCGTTGATTTAACATGATGCGCAGTTTTCAGAATCATCTCACGATTCTCGACAACGCAGGGGCCCGCAATTAGCACAAGCGGATTGCCGTTTCCTATTTGTATGTTTCTAATTCGGATCACGTTCATTTTTCACGCCGTCATCAAAAAGCAATTTTGGGTAGCCACCGAGGCACTGAGCCACAGAGTTTTTCTTTTCGGAAGAAAGCGTACAGCCACGATTATCAGGCAGCAATATAACTTTTGCTTCATAATCTCTGAGTCGCTGTGTCCCCGTGGCAAAGTATTTTGTGATGGCTGAAAACCGATTCTGGGTAGCCACCGAAGCACTGGGCCACAGAGTTTTTCTTTTGGGACTTGATAGTTTCTGTGTCTCGCCCCAGACTTTCATTTCATGCATCTATCGCGTCCGGGTCGGGTTTGCCGAGAACGCCCTCCTGCTTTGCCATAATCACAGTAACAGCCGCGTCGCCGGAGACGTTCAGCACAGTCCTGCACATGTCAAGAAATCTATCAACACCAAGTATCAAGGCAATCCCCTCTTCGGGAATATTCACCGAGCGCAACACGATAATCAACATCACAATCCCGACGCCCGGCACCGGCGCAGTGCCAATCGAGGCAAGCACAGCCGTGAGAATGATCGTGAGTTGCGCCCCAAGGTTAAGGTCGATGCCGTAAACCTGTGCAATGAACACCGCAGCAACCGCCTGATACATCGACGTACCGTCCATATTTATGGTTGCGCCGAGCGGAAGAACAAAACTCGTTATTTTCTTCGGAACGCCGAGATTTTTCTGGCAACAATCCATGTTTACGGGCAGGGTTGCTGCGCTTGAGCTTGAGCTGAACGCAATCAGCATTACATCCTTGATGCCCCGGAAAAATGTTGCGGGGTTCATTCCGCCGAACACTCTCACCAACAATCCGAGAGTGATGAATTGATGCAGCGTGTATGCAAGCAGCAGTGTGCCGACGTACCATGCAAGCGTCTGCAGAATATCGAATCCAAACTCACCAACAACGGCGGAGATGAGGGCAAACACTCCGTACGGCGCAATCACCAAAATCAACTCCACCATCCGTATCATCGTGTCGCTCACGCCGTCAAAGAAGCGGATGACCGGCTCGGATTTCTGCTTCGACACCATCGTGAGGGAAACTCCCAACATCAACGCAAAGAAAATAACGGCAAGCATGTCGCCGCGGGACATTGCCTCAACCGGATTCGTCGGCACAATCCGCATCAGCAAATCAATGAGGTCAATCGAGGTTTCCTCTTGAATCTTGTCCGCTATATTCGCCTCAAAGTTGACCATGAGTTTTTCCCGGGCATCCGTGCTGAGTCGGGTTCCCGGTTGAATGGTATTCACCATCAGCAAGCCCATTGCAATGGCCGAAACAATCGTAACGAGATAGAAGCCAACCGTTTTCGAGCCGATGCTTCCCACCTTCTTGATATCGCCCAAACTCGCTGCGCCGACAAGCAGCGATGACAATACGAGCGGAATCGCCACAAACATCAGCAGACGGATGAACAGCGTTCCAATCGGTTTGATGAGAACGGCTATCGTCTTTACTTTTTCGATTTTCCTGACATTGGCAAAGCTCAACTGTTCTCCCGTTTCGGGAGTCACGTTCACAATCATCCGGGATTTGTCGGCGGCGCTCATCTTGCCGACATACGAGAGGATTCTGAGCTGGTCTTCGGCGCCGAACGTTGCTTTGACCGCTTTCGTTTCGGCATCGACAAACTCGATCTGCTTCCACCGCTCGACTACTTCAGTTGCCGCTTCGCGTTTGTCAATGCGGTACGTGATTTCGAGCTTGTATTTGGAGATGTTGAAGAGGGCGCCAAATATGGCCCCGAGAACGAGCGCAAGCAGGATTTTGTGGTGGAGCTTCAGCTTTTTCGCTGACATGAATGGCGCTTAAGATTGGTGGCGGATTCCGAGCCGATTCTGTTGCTCCAATCAGTCGGCAACCGGCTCGATTTCCCTGTCATTATACGGAAAAGGGGAAAGAAGCGAAAGACGGCTCGCTGCCCGGCATTCCAACTCTTCCTCGATTTTGCTATCATTAACCAACACGGTCTTCAGAAATCACTAAATCCAATACTCAATGCCATTGTTCCGCGCCTACGCTAAAATCAACCTCGGTCTACGTATACTCGAAAAGCGTCCCGACGGCTACCACAACATCGAGACGGTGTTTCACAGGATTGATCTGTTTGATGAGATTGAGCTTTCGAGTTCGTCAACAATCAAAGTCGTGAGTACATCTGACGAGGTGCCGGGTGATGAGTCGAATATCTGCCACAACGCTGCCCGGTTGTTGCGGAATTATCTTGGCATCAGTGGCGGCGTCTGTATCTCCATCAACAAGAAGATTCCCGTTGGAGCAGGACTCGGCGGCGGCAGTTCGGATGCGGCAACTGTGTTGCGTGCGCTGTCGGCATATTGGAATCAAAGCATAGATGAAGCATCTCTCCGCACGCTTGCTCTGCAACTCGGCTCGGATGTGCCGTACTTTCTTGGAACAGGTTCAGCCTTGGGCCGGGGCCGCGGTGAATTGCTGGAGTTCTTTTCGCTCGATCTTCCCTACTTCATACTCCTCTGCAATCCGAACATTCATGTTTCAACAAGTTGGGCGTACAGTATGGCTAAACCCGGGAATCCGGCCGGAGAAATATCGCTTAAAGACATCCTCTTGAAGCATAAAGAATATCCACCACGACTAACGGAATTGTTGAAGAATGATTTTGAGGCGGCGATATTTCGTGAGTATCCCGCGATTGAAGAAGTAAAGAATGAAATGCTGAAGCACGGAGCATGCTTCGCTTCGATGTCGGGAAGCGGTTCGTCCGTGTTCGGATTTTTCGAAAGCGAAGCTAAGGCGGAAGAAGCCGCCGGCCGGTTCCGTTCACAAGGTTACCGCACATTTCTCACGAAGCCGGGGTTCGTGCCGTCAGATTTCTGAACGTGAATGCGTTGTTGAATGGTTGTTTTGCCACCGAGAGACAGAGTCACAGAGGTTTTATCGAGAAGGATTTGCCACAAGCCAATGATTGCGCTTTGAGTTTTCTACCCGCAAGAAAACTCTGTGGCTCAGTGCCTCTGTGGCTGTTGCAAGTTGTTTTCCAACAATATGTTAGTTACAGATTGACTCCGTCTCCGAACCCACCAATTCACGTACCCGATTGAGAATTTCATCCGGCAGATACGGTTTTTGCACAAGATCCTTTGCGCCCGCCCTCAACAAATTGGAGCGCAACGTTGAGTCGATGTAGCCGCTGGCAAAAACCACCTTGACGTCGGGGTTGATCTCTTTCATCCGCTGGAAAGCCTCCCAGCCGTCAATCTTCGGCAGTCCGAGGTCGGTAAGAACAAGGTCGATGTCGTCCTTGTTCTTTGAGTAAATGTCTATTGCTTCCATTCCGTCAATGGCGGAAAGAACCGTATAGCCCTTGCTTTCCAGGAGTCCTTTCACAAGATCGAGCAACAGTTGTTCGTCTTCGACAACAAGAATTGTTTCACCCTCGGATGAATGTTCTGTCAACTCACGCTCGGCTTTTGCCTCTTGCTCAATTTCCTCGTGCCTGACGGGGAAATAGAGGCTGAACGTTGTTCCTTTCCCCGGTTCGCTCGTAACATCAACGAACCCGGAATGACTCCTTGTAACTCCGTACACCACGGCCAATCCCAGCCCCGTCCCCTTCCCGATCTCTTTCGTTGTGAAGAACGGCTCGAACATCCGGTTGAGTACGTCGGGGGGCATTCCTGTGCCGGAGTCGCTGACGCGAATACACACATACATGTGCCCGTGCGCTTCGGGGTAACGTTCACGCAGGAACAAACCCCTGACAAGCTCCGTTTCGATTCCGAGCGTGCCTCCGTTCGGCATTGCGTCACGCGCATTGACGCAGAGATTCAACAGCGCCTGATGCACCTGGTTCGAGTCCGCGACCGTGACGGGCAACGCCGGATCAAGCTGCAAGCGGAAATCGATAATTTTGGGAAATGTCTCGCCCAGCATTTTCTGCAATTCTTGAATCACATGATTCAGATCGACAGGCTCGAAGACGGTTTCGTTCCGTCGGGCAAACGTCAGAATTTGCTTTACGAGCTTTGTTCCGCGTTGAACGGCACGGTTGATTGTATCGACGCTGTTCGCTTTGCGGATTAATTCGGGGTCGCCTTTCAGCAGAATGTGCGCGTGCCCCATGATGATGGCGAGGATGTTGTTGAAATCATGCGCAATGCCCCCCGCAAGCGTGCCGATGCTTTCCATCTTTTGCGCCTGGCGGAGTTGTTCTTCAAGAAGCTTGTGACGTGTGTTGTCGAAGACGTACCCCTTGATTTCGGCCAACTCGCCGGCGTCGTCATACTTTCCGATGACATTCTGGATCACGAACACCGGCGAACCGTCCCGCCGACGAAGTTGAAGTTCGTGATGTTCGAGTCTCATATTTACTCTCAACAGATCCCTAACCTCTGTAAACTGCCTCGATTTCGGGTACAACGCTATGAGGTTGTACGCCAGCGCTGCTTCAACCGATTCAAAACCGAAAATTCGCGCAAACGACGGATTGCACGAAAGCAACCGACCGTCCGGTGTGGAAGTGAACGCTCCCGCCAGGTCATCATTGAAGAAATCCCTGTACTGTTCTTCACTTGCCCGCAGTGCCTCTTCCGAAAGCTTCCTCTCGGTAATGTCCCGTCCGACGGTAACGATGGCGGTGACCGCATCATTCTCATCCCTCACAATCGAACGGGAAAGCGAAACGTAGAACTCTGTTCCGTTTTTCCGGCGGTGGATTGTTTCACCGTTACTATGCTCGCCGCATACGGCCTTCTCATGCAATCCGACTACTTCTTCTCCGGTATAGCCGTACGATTCGCAGAATGCCTTGTTTGCAAACTGAATAATGCCGTTCACATCAGTCACAAAAACCATGTCATTCGTATGCATGATCGCGTGAAGCAGCATGTTGCGTTGCTTCTTCGCCCGGTTACTGTCGACAGCTTTTTGAACTGTCAACGGCAGCATACTGAGATAGTTGCGCTCGGAATCTTTGATGAGATAGTCATACGCGCCGGCCTTCATGGCGCGTACAGCAATCTCTTCATTACCCGCTCCGGTGATGATAATGAGGGGAATGCCCTTCACCTGCTCGCACACCTCAAGGGCGGTTCCGTCGCCGAGATTGTAGTCTGAAATAATAACATCGTAGTTCTCGGCGCGAAGCAGTGCCAGCGCGCAGACGACAGAATCGGCAATGTCGTAACGGAACGGAATCTTTTCCCGTTCTATATGCCGCTTGAACGCAAGCCGGTCGACGATGTCATCCTCGATGAGGAGTATCCGGATTTCATCCATAGGTTCTAATCGGGAAGTTCGCTCAGTGTCCAATAGAGATTTATGTTTCTCACAACTTCAACAAACTGCGGGTATTCCACCGGCTTGATCATATAACCTGCAACGCTCAAGTTGAATGACTCAAACCGATCCTGCTCCCCTTTCGATGTTGTGAGGACGACTGCCGGAATGCGGCGCAGATGTTCGTCCTCCTTCAATGCTTTAAGCAGTTCAAGTCCGTTCATCTTCGGCATGTTAAGGTCGAGAATGATGATGCACGGTTTCGGGTTTTTAGTATCCCGCAGATACGCCAGAGCCTCTTCGCCATTTGCCTTCACGACGAGGTGGTTTGTCACGTTGATTTCCCTCAGCGCCCTCTTGACCGTCATCGCATCAACAACATCATCTTCGACAAGAAGTATAGTTTCGTCAGTCTTCATTTCCATTGTATCTCCTAATTTCTGTCAGATGGTTCGACCACTATGCCAAAAAATGTGTGCCGATTTCGCGGTACCGGCACAAGTTACTCTTCTGCAGCCATTTGGCGGCTTTATAGCGAAATTCGATCGTGTGTGAACAATGTCTCCTCACACATCTCACGTTTGCGTGTGAAGGTTCTTCAATTTACGTTTCCGGGCAGCGTGAAATAAAACGTCGTCCCCTTTCCCACTTCTGATTCGAGCCAGATTCTCCCGCCGTGGAGTTCAACTATCTTCTTCACTATCGTCAGCCCGATTCCGGTGCTCTCGAACTCATCACGTGCCGCAAGAGTCTGGAAGATTTGGAACACCTTCGTGAAGTGTTTCTCTTCAATACCGGGTCCGTTGTCCGCAACCGAGAATTTCCAATGCCCGTTCTCCCGTTCGCATCCGATACTGATTTCGCCGTTCGGCTTGTCCATGAACTTGACAGCGTTACTCAGCAGATTCTGAAACACCTGCTGCAAGCGCGTCTCCTCGCCGACAACAACGGGCAGCGGGGATGCAATTTTCACGGCGATGTGTTTCGGCGGATCGATCATCTCGACAGTCCCTGCGACCAGTTTCTCCAATTCGACAGGGGCCGAATCACCTTTCGTTCTGCCGATCCGCGAATATTTGAGAACGCCGTCAATCAGTTCGTGCATGCGCTTCGTTCTTCCGAGAAGAACTTTGAGCATCTCGTTGCCGTCGTCGCCGAGTTTGCCGCCGTAATCGTTCATCAGCCAATCCGCCAGCGACCCGATGGCTCGCAGCGGCGCCTTCAAATCATGAGACACGATATACGCAAAATCGTTCAGTTCCTTGTTGATGTCTTCAAGTTCCTTCATCAGCGATGCCTGTTTTCGCTCGATGTTCTTTCGCTCGGTAACGTCTCGTGCAACTCCGACCATTGCAACCGGAATGCCTGTCTCATTCCTCACTACCGACGTCCAGAGTTCAACCGGGAAATCGGTTCCATCTTTACGCTTGTTCATGATCTCTCCATACCATCCTCCCCCCAGGGTGGTTGGACGAATCTCGTTGGCAATGTGCTCGGGCGTTTCTGACGAACGAAGCAGAGAGATATGTTTGCCGAGTACCTCGTCGCGTTGATAGCCGTAGTTTTTTTGGAACGCCTCATTCACAAAAATGATCCGATCCTGCAGGTCGGTAATCGTCACGCAATCCTTTGTTGACTCAACCGTATGCGCCAGCAAGCGAACTTGCCGTTCGGCCTTCTTTCTCTCGGATGTGTCAACGTAGATTCCGAACAAGCCCACGGATTCGCCGTTGACGATGATCGGAACGCCGTACAAATCAACGTCAATTGTGCTGCCGTTCTTGCGTCGACGGATGGCCTCGCCGTGTATCGGCTCGCCCGCCAGTACCCGGTTGGTATAGGCATTCCCTTCATCCAAATATTCCTCGGGAAGAAGGAGGTCGTTGATACGTTTGCCGGTAAGTTCGTTGAGTTCGTAGCCGAACATTTCAACAAACTTGGAGTTTGTATGAAGGATGCGTTCTGCACTATCGCACAACACGATGCCGATAGGGGCGTTTTCAAATAGCTGCTCAAAGCGTGCCTTCTCGAACAGCAGCGCCTGCTCCGCCAGCTTGCGGGAGGTGATATCGCGAACAGACGACATGCGGTACGTATGCCCGTCACGCTGGTAGCTCTGTGCCCGCACTTCGACGTATATCAGCGAGCCGTCGCGCCGGACAAGCCGGTGTTCGTATGCATCCGAGCCGCCCGAACGAACCCGGTTTCTGACATACTCGGTTTCATCGGGACAAATCAGGTCAATCACGGGCATACCAATAAGTTCTGCCCGCTCATAGCCCAGCATTGCCGCATATTGGTTGTTCATCTCCACGATAATGCCGTTTTCTGTCAATGAGATGCCTTCAAACGTTGCTTCGGAAAGAATGCGGTTTCGTTCCTCGCTCTCGCGCAACTTCGTTTCAGCACGAAGCCGCGTCGTAATGTCATTGGCAAGAATCAGACGTGCCTTCTGGCCGCTGGCCAAAGGCAGCGGATGGGAACTCATCTCAACATCGATAACGGTTCCATCTTTTGTCACATGCCTCCAGCCGGTGGAACGGTACAGACTTCCGTTCCGGCCTCTCAGTTCTTGCATCTCTCCGGCCGGCCCTTCGACAATGATATCGTTGATAGTTTTTGCGAGGAATTCCTCACGAGTGTACCCGTAGCTTTCCAGCGCCGATGTGTTCACATCAATTATTGCGCCGGTTTCAATGTTATTCACCCACATCGGATGAGGATTCGAGGCGAAGAGATCGCGATAGCCTTTCTCACTGCGACGCAAATCGCGGTAGGCATGCTCGAGATTATCAACCATCATATCAAACGCCGCGGAGAGATCCCCTACCTCATCGTTTGAGGCAATTTTTGTCCGCAATGTCCATTCTCCGACGGAAATCCTCTGAGCTGTTTTGATGACCTTCAGGAGAGGCGTAAGCACGAAAGCATTCAACGCAACAACAAGGATAATGCCCGTCAGAAATATGGCGAAACTTACTCCCGCGATTGTGCCTTGTGCCTGGGCAACGTTACTTGAAAGATCGCGCAGTGAGAATCCGACGTAGACCCGGCCAATCAGACTCGATGAAACAATGATGGGCGTGACGGTTTGATATGTAAGCCCGTCGTCCGAAACCCGCTCAGCAAAAGCGACATTCTCATACCCGGTTTCAGTGGCTCGTGCTAAGTCGACAGCGGCAACCATGCGACCCGAATCGTCTTCCACGACGAGATATTCGATATCGGGGTTTTGCTCGGCGCTTTTCAAAACATCTTGGAGCGTAACACCGTCATTAGCGGCAAGGCTGGGAGTGATGTGGTATGCCATCATCGCAGTCATAGCGTTGGCTTTCGCTTCCAGTGCCGTCATGATCTCCCGTTCGAGTTGGGTGGGGAAAAACCAGGCGATGAACATCGAGATGATACCCATCGGTATACTGATGGCGAGGACGAGCTTCATGCGAATCGAGTAGGCCCATCGGGGAAGAGGTAACCTCGGAATGTTCATTGCTATTCCACCGAAGGCTGTGTAATGATTCGCTCGGACTTCATGAGCCGGTGCCGTTGCGGATTTGTTGCATCTCGCAGGAGTTCTGGATATATTTTTCGCACGATTTCAACGATTTCATTGATCAGGATTGAGATTGCAGCACGGTTTCCCGCCCTTCATCACATTGCTTCCCATCTTAGTAATCGGCAGTTTTTTCGGCCATCTTCATGCACAAACCCCCGTGCTTGATACCGCACAACCGGATACAGTGCATGCGTCAAAAACTCCCGGCGATACAACGCAGGGCGAGACCCGGGATACGACCGGATTCGCAGAGGTACTAAGCGATTCAACGCAGGTGGTGGATACAACACGAATGAGTACCCCCTCCCTTGTCGGAACGTTCGATCGGCTGCTCGACTCTGCCCGGCTTGTATCCCACGACGATTTGACATTTCTCGACTACCGCAACTTGGCCGGAATTCTCGAGTCGATGCCAGGGGTTTTCGTGCGTGATCACTTCTCGATAGGCTCGTACGATCAACTGAGTATCCGGGGAGTTGATTGGCGAAGCATTGCCGTTACCGCCAACGGCAGGCTGATGAACGATCCGGCTTCAGGCATCTACAATCTCTCCCAATTTACAACAGAATACGCCGATCGAATCGAGTTCATTTCGGGACCGAGAAGTTTCCTGTACGGCGTGAACAGTACCGGCGGTGCGGTGAATCTTGTAACCAAAAAATATAACAGTAATCGCCCTCTCTCAAAAATCAACTACACCGAATCTGCGTACGGATACCAGTACAGCGACGGAACGTTCAGCCAGAATATCTCACGCAAAGTGAACTTCACGTTCGGCTACCAGCATCAGGGAAATCTCGGACGCTTCACGAATGCGGCGCATGATGCGTGGAACATGCGACTGAAAGTACGCTACAACCTCTCGAGAGATTTGAATATCGTCTTTTCGGAGTATCTTACAGGAACAGAGACGCAACTCAACGGCGGCATTGATCTTGAAAAGACCGGGTTCCCCTCACTTGCATTCAACCGCATTCGAGCCGTTCCCGTCAATAACGACTCATTCGAGAAGATTTCCCGCCACGATGTTGACCTTTCACTTGTCGGAACGTTCCTCGGCGACACGACAAACGTCAGTATGTTGACGTTCTATTATTCCAACAACTTCCGTGAGTATCGCGACAAAGGGGCAGGGACTTCCAACAATGTTCAGATTGATAGCGATCATCGTTCGTCGTGGATGGGGGTGTTGTTCACGCAAGATTTTCACACCGAGTGGCAGCGATTCAATCTCGGGGCCAATATCGAGCTGCGACAAATTGAAGGAAGCCCCAACTTGGGTCGAAGGCGAAATTCTTTAGGCAACATCTGGATAAAGGAGGAACTTCTTCTCACCCATCTTCTGACCGTTGCAGGCTTTGCACGATACGACAGCTACATCGCAAAGGAAACGCATCTCAGCGCCGGGGCGGATGCAACGCTGAATCCGCTTCCGTGGCTCTCGCTGTACGGCGGCGTGTCAACCTCAAAACGATTTCCGACATATCAGGAATTGTTTTGGAGTGACAGCACGGTGAGCCGTGCGGAGCCTATCTCTTCGGAACGGCATCATACGGTGGAAATCGGCATTCGCATCAGGGTAGATGATTTCGATCTGCGCGCAAGCTACTTTCATAGAACCATCAACAATCCCATTCTCCTGCAACCGGCCGGAAGCGGGCATGTGTTTCCGGGAATTCACTTTGTCAACGGCGATAGACGCATCACTAACGGTGTTGAGGGAAAACTCACCTGGCGATTCTGGCTGCTGTACATCGACGGAACAGCGACGTTCCTGACGCAACAAGATGGCGGCGGCAATACGCTTGCCATTTACCCGAAGCTTTCGGCAAGCGGAGGCATTTATCTCTGGCAAAAACTCCTCAACGATAATCTGAATCTGAAAATCGGTTTCAAAGGACGATACATTTCCGGCTCGCAAGGCGAGCGTTTCAATCCCGAAGTGCTGGCCTACATTCCCAACACAGGCACGCGACTCGGCTTCGGCTCATCGGTTGACGGATTTCTGATTGCGGGACTCGGCAATGCGTACGTGACATTGATGTGGGAGAATCTCACAAACTCACGCTACTACGTCACGCCATACTATCCTGTGCTTGACAGAGCCGTCAGGTTCGGCATCTCGTGGCAGTTCCTTGATTGAGTTCAAATCAACTTGCATTCATGAAGAAAATAATAACAGTATTCGGTAGCGCCCGTCCGGAAGAAGGCGACGAGGAGTACACGCTTGCATTCGAGGTCGGATCAGAATTGGCGAAAGCAGGCTTCACTATCTGCAACGGCGGATATGGCGGCATCATGGAGGCTTCAGCACGAGGCGCAAAATCTGTCGGCGGACTTTCAATTGGAGTGACCTGCAAAGCCTTCCACAATCGCAAAGCCAACCAGTGGATTGACAAGAACATTGAAACGTACGATTTGACTGACCGCCTTATGAAACTCATATCATTGGGTGATGGATATGTTGTTCTTAGAGGCGGTACAGGCACGTTGCTTGAGCTTGCCGCCGCGTGGGAATTCATGAACAAGCTGATGATTGCCCCCAAGCCGATTGTTATTGTGGGGGATTGTTGGAAGGCGGTGATCTCCACGCTGCAGGACGCGCTCATAGCCGAGGGCTCGCACGACGCGGCAAATCTTGTCGCACAGGTTGATGAACCGAAACAATGCGCTGTACTTCTTCGTCAAATACTCGGAAAAAAGGAGTGACAGATGAGAACACGCTCGGCAGAAATCCGGCTTCTTCTTCAATTGATCGACGAAGCGTACGAGCGCAAAACGTGGCACGGCCCGAACCTCAAAGGCTCATTGCGACGCGTATCCGCTGAAGAAGCAGCATGGCGCCCAAGCGCGAACCGCCACAACATTTGGGAGATTGCGGTTCATGCAGCGTATTGGAAATACGCAGTCAGACGGCGACTGCTTGACGGGAAGCGCGGTTCGTTTCCGCTGAAAGGCAGCGACTGGTTCAAGCTTCCGGCCGACAAATCCGAAGCGCTGTGGACAGAACATCTTCACCTACTCGAACAGACGCATCGCTCAATGCGTGATGCAATCGAACAATTCCCTGCATCGAAGCTGTATGCAACAACACCGCACAGCAAAGTGACGAACATTGCAGTCATCTACGGCATAGCAAATCACGACATTTATCATGCAGGCCAGATTCAATTGCTGAAACGCTTGCGTGAAAAGAAGTAAGATTCGGTTCCCGATTTTCGGTATGACTTTGCCGGCATTTATGTTAGATTGAGTCCGCCGAATTCAATTCTGTTCTGACACATTCAAATCAATGCATGTCCTCATCTACTGAACGCCTGACGCCTCGTGTTCTTCTCGCCTACCTCAGCGTATTTATCATCTGGGGCTCGACATATCTTGCGATACGAGTGGGAGTGAGAGATTGGCCTCCGGCGCTGTTCGCCGGTGTGCGCTTTCTTGCAGCAGGCGGCATACTCTTGCTGGTTGCCAGAATCAAAGGAAGCCCGTTGCCTAACAGGCGCGGGATTTTCGATTTATCAGTCGTGGGGTTGTTTCTTCTCGTCGGAGGAAACTGGCTGGTTGTCTGGGCAGAGAAGACAATTCCGTCGGGGCTTGCTGCACTCATCATTGCGATTGTTCCGCTGTTCATGTCAACAATTGATTCGTTTGTTCCGAACGGACAACGGCTTCCGCTGTTTGGCTGGGTCGGAATAGTCGTAGGCTTTGCTGGCATGTTCATTCTCGTTTCGCCGAGTCTCGGAATGGCCGAGGGGCTCAGCCTCGATCCGTTGGGCATTGCAGGACTTGTCATCGCGTCGTTCTTGTGGTCAATTGGTTCGGTATATTCGAAACATCATCCGGTTCACGGAGATATTTTTGTGAACTCAAGCATTCAGAATCTTGCTGCAGGAATTGTACTGACGTCTATCGGAACAACACTCAACGAATGGCCAGAAATCCGAATCACTGAACCGGGCGTGCTGTCTCTTCTCTATTTGATCATCTTCGGTTCAATCGTCGGCTACACGTCGTATGCATATCTGTTGAGACACGTCCCGCCCGCCAAGGCATCAACATACGCGTACGTCAATCCCGTTGTTGCGATCTGTCTCGGATGGCTTATTCTCTCGGAACCTATCGACGGTCGCACGATTATTGCCGCCGTAGTAATTCTTGCAGGCGTCGCCATTGTCCAGACTTCCAAAATGAGGAGTAAAGGATGAGATTTGATTGGTTGCGACTGCTATTTATCGCTTTGGTGTTGTCATTCATTCCGGGGCGTTTGCTTCCGGCACTGGAAGTCCCGTATCTCGTTTCCCGCGTAAACGACTATGCGGGCATCCTTTCTCCCGAAACAATTCAGCGTCTCGAAGAAACGCTGAAGGCCCACGAAGATTCCACATCGAACCAGGTAGTCGTACTGACAATTACGAGTCTTGCGGGAGAAGTCATCGAGGAATACTCCATGAAAGTTGTAGAGGCATGGAAACTCGGCACCGCACAAAACGATAACGGCGTTTTGCTGCTCATTGCAAAGGAAGACAGGGAGTTGCGCATAGAAGTCGGCAACGGACTCGAAGGCGTATTGCCTGACGGCTTGTGCGGCACAATCATCCGGCAGGAAATCGTTCCGCATTTCAAAGATCAACGATATGATGACGGAGTTGAGGCAGGCATTTCGGCGATTCTCCGGGCAATAGCAAACGAGTATCAGGCAGAGTCCGGATTTTCGGATTTCGACCAGGATGTTCCCCCCTGGCCTCTTGCACTTGGCGTGTTTGCGTTCTTCCTTTTTATTGTCGGAACATTCACGCTCTCGGCGGTATTCACTTCCGGTTTCATGTCGTGGTTCATGTATGTGTTCTTGATCCCATTTTGGCTGATGTTTCCCATGGGGCTCTTTGGAGTTACCGTCGGAATTGCTATCTTTGCCGTGTACCTTGTCGGGTTCATTGTTGCCAAGATATTCTTTGCAACGAATCCGTCAGGAAAGAAATTTTCGAAGCAATGGGGTACGAAATTCGCCTCCTCCGGACGATCATCAAGCGGCGGATCGTCGCGCAGCAGTTTCTCCGGAGGCGGCGGAAGTTTTTCCGGTGGCGGATCATCGGGCAGATGGTAAAATTTTCTGCCTGGCTGATGAGAAGCCTGAGTCGCTCTGCCCCCGAGACACAGAGGCACAGAGATTATCAAGGTGAGTTACGTTGCTGCTGACTGATAGCCTCTTTGGTCTCTCTTCCCAGAAGAGAACTCTGTGGCTCAGTGGCTGCTGACAATCTTGTTTGAACAACACGTTTAAGTGATGGTAACGAGCGATATTTCCAAATTCACACTCGCTGTTCGCGAAGCAATTGTCATTGTTCTCGCATCAGCAGCGCTCGGCTTTTCCTATTCATTTGTCATGAAGAAGGGACTCTTTCTACCCCCTACTCCCCTCATTGCCGCGCCACAGACTGTCGTTCCTCCGGAGTTCATTTCGTATGAAGAGGCAATCAAATTGTTCAATGAAGGCACGGTACTATTCGCCGATGCGCGGAATGAATACGATTACAAGCTGGGACATATTCCGGGTGCGGTCAATGTTCCGCTGAAGGAATTTGCTCTGCACACATCCCCTCTCGCAAACACTCCAAGAGACAGGCTCATCATTACGTATTGCGACGGTGAGGATTGTAACTCGAGCATCGAGCTTGCCCAAAAACTTTCAGAGGCCGGTTTCACGAAGGTCAGGATGTTCTTCGGGGGGTGGAATGAATGGCAACAACACAATCTGACAACCGAACAGTAGCTCATGAAACGCATTCTTGACAATGATTTCGCCGCCATGCTTGTTCGTGTCTTTCTCGGATTCGTCTTCATCGTTGCCGCTGTTGACAAGGCAGCCAATCCGAATGCCTTCGCTGTTTCGATCGGCTATTACAAGCTTATCGGCCCGGATGCTTCGCTTGTGATTGCTACCGTTCTGCCATGGGTAGAATTATTGTGCGGCATCTTTCTCGTCTTCGGTTACATGCCGCGAGGAAGCAGCCTGCTTGTTCTCCTCATGCTTGCTGTGTTTACTGCCGGAGTAATATCGGGAATTTTGCGCAACCTGGATATTTCATGCGGCTGCTTTTCGCCTGACCCTGCTGTCGGCAAAATAGGTTGGATGAAAGTGTTCGAAAATAGCGGGTTGATATTGCTTAGTGTATTTAGCCTCTTCTCACGCAGCGAACGGACAACGGTGTCCGTCTTATCACATTCTTCCCCTGAAGCCAGCGACAATGCAAAGAAAGCTACTCTCTCCTGAATTCTTCGGAAGTGACTCCGGCATACCCGGCTTGCTTTGGGTTATATCGATCACCCGCCACTGTTTATTGCGCTGCTTCCAAATCACGCAGACACGCAGGCGTATATCTGTCGCAAATTGAAGCAGCCGGTTCGAGACCTCTGGTAATCCATCAAATCATTCGGATAGGAACATGAAACGACAGAACATCTCAAGCGGCGTGGAATGGGAGTCGATAGTCGGTTACTCGCGGGCGGTACGCGTCGGGCAATTCGTGTATGTTACGGGCACAACGGCAACCGATGAGAACGGAAATATTGTCGGCAAGGATGATGCGTATGCCCAGACAATCCAAGCTTTGCAGAACATCGAAGTTGCGCTGAACAAAGCAGGATGTGACTTGAAAGATGTTGTCCGAACGAGAATGTTTGTCACGTATATCGAGCGGGATTGGGAGAAGGTCGGGAAAGCGCATCACGAATTCTTCAAGGATATTCTCCCGGCAACAACAATGGTGGAAGTCAGCCGGTTGATCGTTCCCGAAATGCTTGTGGAAATCGAGGCGGATGCCGCTGTACTTGGATAAGTAACACACCTGCTCTGGAAGTACTCTGCCTGACTGCGTATATTGACTCTGCAACATATCATTCCATCCGCCGTTGATATAAATAGCTCACGACATTTCTTAAAGGAATTGCATGGAACTCTCATTCCTCCGCAAATTCAGCGTCCTGATACTCCTTGCCGTTTTAGGGGCAATCGCATTCTTCTACACCTATCCGCGTTTCGCGCCGAAGGCGTCCATCAATCTTGAATATAACCGCAGCGAGATTATGGAGAAGGCGAATGAATTCATGGCTGCCCGCGGTTTCGATGTCCGGCAGTATCATCAGGATGCGTGGTTTGATTTCGACGGCAATACACAGCTCGCGTTGAGAATCCGGTTCGGGATCGATTCAGCAATCGCGTTGGCCCGCCAGAACACACTTCCTTCACACAATTGGTATATCTCCTGGTACGATGCGGGTTTGTCGCGAAGCCAGTCGCTTGAGTCATTTGAGTTATGGATGACGCCGGGCGCCCGCGTATTCGGGATGAAGCATAATGTTAAGGACACCGTGCCGGGCGTTTCTCTCACAGAAGAGGATGCCCGCTCACTGGCCGAAACCTTCGTCAGGCAGCAAGGAATTGATCTTGCAGACTATCGGCTCAAGAGTTCATCACAAATCAAGCAGCAGAACCGGCTGGATTACAATTTCAACTGGATTACAATCGATACCACCATCCAGTTGGGTCTCTGGATCCGCATTCAGGGAGATGAAGTGGGAGGCTTCCGGCGATGGATTGAGCGTGACGCCCGTTTTGAGTCGCAGAGCAGCCAGACCGGCACATCGGCAACGCTGCTTGTCTCGGTTTCCTTTGCTGTAGTCTTTCTGCTGTTTTTCTTCATCGTGATTTTCTTCCTCAAGAAATACCACGACGGCGAGGTCGGCATCAAAACGGCGGCAATGGTTTTCATCGGATTGTTTGCAGTCTACGTGTTGGGCGCCATAAATGTGTTCAACTCGATCGGTGCCACCGCTCAAATGGCAGACTTAAACAAGCTGAATGTTCGCTGGGTATTTTTTGGCTTGAACGTTCTTGTCGTAAACGTCTTCCTTGCAGTTATGGTGTTTGCCGCGTGGAGCGTCGGCGAGTCCTATTCGCGCAGTCTTTGGCCGAGCAAACTTCTCGGCGTTGACAGCGCGTTGTTCCGGCGCTTCGTTACCATTGATGTTGCTGAAGGTGTTCTCCGGGGATTCTCGTTCGGGCTGATTATCCTCGGCACATTCTCGATTCTCTCGTTCCTCGCGATCAGGAATCTGCCGACCGGACTGTTTGTGATGACGGCATCCGGTACCACCGACGGCCTTCTTCCCGGCGCGCATCCAATTATTGCAGGACTTGAGGCTGCCATTTTCAGCGAAATCGTCTTCAGGTTCTTCTTCCTCTCCATGTTTCGCGAGAAGATCAAGAAAACCTGGATCGGCGTTCTCGTCTCATCAGCTTTGTGGGCGGTGGCCATGTTCGCCTTGTGGCCGATTCCGTTCGGTTTCTTCCAGATTCCCATTACCGTTGCCCTGTTTTTCTGCTTCGGTTTGCTGTTCTGCTATCTCTTCTTGAGATATGATTTGCTGACAACTATTGTTACACAGTTTGTACTTGTCAGTCTCGCAACGGCCATTCCCCTCTTTGCATCAGACAGCTCATATTTTTCGGGACAGACGATTCTCTTTTTCGTCCTTTTTTCTCTCCCGTTGATTGTGGCCTTCGTTGGATTTGTCAAGCAGGAACGATTCGAGCTTACGCAGGAACTTACCCCCGAACATGTCAAGCGGATTAGCGAGCGTGAACGGATGGCAAAAGAACTGGAGATTGCCCGCAGAGTACAGATGAGTTTGCTGCCGAAATCAAGCCCGACGGCAAAGGGGTACGATATTGCCGGAACCTGCATTCCCGCATTTGAAGTCGGCGGCGACTATTACGATTTCGTCAATTTGGGCGGAACAAAAATCGGCATTGCCATCGGCGATGTATCGGGGAAAGGCGTACCGGCCGCCATCTACATGACGCTGACAAAGGGCATTCTCCAATCACATGCCGAAGAAAACATTTCGCCAAAAAAAGTCCTTAGCAAAGTCAACAGCCTGATGTACCGGACGATTGACCGCAATTCATTCGTCAGCATGTTCTACGCTATTCTTGATGTCGAGGCAAGAAAAATCCGCTTTGCGCGTGCCGGCCAATGCCCCGTTATTCTGGCGCAGCGGCATAATGAAGACGGAACGTTTCTTACCCCCAAAGGCATGGCTCTCGGCCTTGAAGTCGGGACGGTGTTCGATTCAGTTCTTGAAGAGCAGGAGATGAACCTGAAACAGGACGAGGTTCTCGTCTTCTACACTGACGGCTTCACAGAGGCAATGAATGAACGGGGAGATGAATTCGGAGAAGAACGTCTCGTACAATCCGTTGCGCGCCACAGGCACAAATCCGCCACCAACATTATCAACGGCATCTGCGCCGACGTAACGGCATTTACCCGCGGCTGGCAGCAACACGATGATATGACAATGGTGGTGGTGAAGGTTGGATGAGAGTTTTCGGGTTGCGAAAAGAAGGTTTGATGCCTACATTAGAAGCAGGGAGGATAGCATGAAGGTAGAATCAAAAACAATCCGAACATTAGGGCGATTTATCGTCTCAGATCCTGACATTCGTCAAGGACGTCCCGTGATTCGCGGGACGAGAATTATGGCCTCCGATGTTCTCGAACTTGTTGAACAAGGCATTTCATGGAATCATATAGTCGACGAGTGGAGAGGCCAAGTGTCCATAGAAGCTATTGCAGAATGTGTAAGGCTGGCGTCCCAAGCCCTGTCGGAAAATTCCGGTAGAGGCATTGTAAAGAGAACCAAAGGCGCTCGTGTTATCGCGTGATTCTTATTGACGAGAATATCATAAGCACCGAATGCGCCAAGCCAAAGAAATGGAAATCATCTGTCCGCCAGATCGGACTCGATATCGGTTCAAAAGGTATGAAGGATTATGAGATTCTCCCGTTCCTCCTTCAACTCCGAAAGCTGACATTCCTGACACGAGACAGAGACTATTACAACCACCGTCTGTGCCACCATCGGTATTGTCTTGCTTGGTTTGACGTTTCTGCTGTACAATTCTCAGATTACGCCCGGTTGTTTCTTCAGCACAGAGCTTTTCGAACCCAACAACAGCGGCTCGGCAAGATTGTTCATATCAGTATTGGCGGAATCACATACTGGAGTCTCAAGAGTAGAGTCAAACGTTCACTTTCCTGGGAATGATCGTGCATTCTGCGTTGCGCTCAATATGGATCTGGTTCGCCACAGTATCGCTAATCGTGATGTGGCTTCCCTTGCTTGCGTTCATCAGGGTGTTCGACCGCGATCCGGTTCGGTACCGAACAGGCCGGTGGTTCCGAAGACTGGGTGTTGCAATGACGAGAGTAAATCCCGCGTGGCAATTGCATATTTCCGGCGAGACGATCACGGATCCCCGTCGCCCGTTTGTTGTTGTCAGCAATCACCAATCGCATGCCGATATTCCTCTAATTTCACACTTGCCGTGGGAGATGAAGTGGCTGGCAAAGGTTGAGTTGTTCGGGCTTCCGGTTGTCGGGTGGATGCTGAAGCTTGCGGGCGATATTCCGGTTGATCGAAAGGACAAGCGTCAAGGCGTGGCGGTTCTTTCAATGGCGGGCAACTATCTCAAACAGAAATGTTCTGTGATGTTCTTTCCCGAGGGAACTCGATCACCGGATGGCAGGGTTCATAGTTTTAACGAAGGGGCATTTCGTCTTGCGATTAAGGCAGGTGTTCCAATTCTCCCACTGGCAGTCGAGGGCTCACGGAACTGCTTGCCGAAAAATGGCTGGGTGTTCGGACCGCCGGGCGATATTCAGTTAAAGGTGTTGCCTCCCGTCGAAACAACAGAACTCATTGCGAGCGACACCGGCGAGTTGACAGAACGCATCCGGCAGATGATCATCAGGCAGATTGCCGAATGGCGGAACGTGTCGCCCGAAGAAGTGGATGCGAAGACAACAAAACGTGCAGGGGTAGCAGCATGATATCAACAAAAAAACTGATTCTGGTTTCCATCCTTCTCGTCTCAAGCATTGGTTGTGATCAGACAACGAAAGGAATTGCAAAATCATCGCTGCAGGATGCTTTTCCCCAGTCGCTGCTGAACGGATTCGTGCTGCTGCAATATGCGGAAAACCCCGGCGGCATGATGAGTTTCGGTGCCGGACTCCATCCCGAAGTACGATTTTGGTTCCTCACGGTTTTTGTCGGGGTGATGCTTCTCGGAATGTTCCTCTTCACAATCTTCAGCCGGAAACTTACAAGCCTGCAGATCACGGCTCTGACGCTGATCGTCGGGGGAGGATTCAGCAATCTTCTCGACAGAATCTTCAACGACGGCCACGTAGTGGATTTTCTGAATGTCGGAATCGGCTCGCTGAGGACGGCAATTTTCAATATTGCAGATGTCGTCATTCTGCTCGGCACCGTTCTCCTTCTTTTCGCCACACCATTTCAAAACGGCAAGGCACCCGTTAAGACCCCCGAACAACCGGTTGAGTGATGGCCCGAATCAAGCTCGATCTGCCTTCAATTACGCACTTCACTACCGACGTTCCGGTCAGGATTACCGACATTAACTACGGCGGACACCTCGGCAACGACGCCCTTTTGTCGTTGGTTCACGAGGCGCGAGTCAGATTTCTCCGCCATTACGGTTATTCCGAAATGAATATTGACGGGCGGTCGATCATCATGAGCGACGTCGCCATTGTGTACAAAGCGGAGGCTTTTCACGGCGACGTACTGGAATTTGCCGTCTCTGCTGTTGACTTTCACCGATTTGGTTGCGACCTTTTTTACAGGATCACGCAAAAGGACTCGGGGAAGGAAGTTGCACGGGCAAAGACTGGCATTGTGTTCTACGACTATTCGGCCAAGAAACTCGTGAATGTTCCGGCAACATTTCAGGGCTTGTTTACACGCTGACGCCGATTCAGGAGTTGTCGCTTTACCGACCAACACGAATCAAGACTGTTCATCTCTTCACACACTAATCAACGAGGCATTAAATGGAATCCGCATTAGATAAGTTCATCCGTTATGCAAAGATTGATACGCAATCGGACGAGAATTCAACCACATATCCCAGTACAAAGAAGCAGTTCGATCTTCTCAATCTTCTTGTCAAGGAGCTGAAACAACTCGGACTGAAAGACGTCGAGATTGACCAGTACGGTTATGTGATGGCAACAATCCCGGGTAATCAAAGCAAGAAGGTCCCCCGCATCGGGTTCGTAGCTCACGTCGACACATCACCATCTGCCAGCGGAAAAGATGTGAAGCCCCAAGTCATGACGTACAAGGGTGGCGACATTGTTCTTCCGGGCAACACATCCGTTGTTATTACCGAAGCGGAGAATCCCGAACTCAAGAACAACATCGGCAAAACGATTGTCACGAGCGACGGCACAACGCTGCTGGGCGCCGACGACAAGGCCGGCGTTGCCATTATCATGACGGCGGCTCAGACTCTCATCAATAATCCTCAACTGCCTCACGGCGATATCCGCATTTGCTTCACGCCTGATGAGGAAATCGGGGCAGGCACAAAATACTTCGATATGAAGAAGTTTGGATGCGAATTCGCCTACACGGTTGACGGCGACACGCCGGGCGAACTTAACAAGGAGACGTTCAGCGCAAATCTTGCCGTGATTACCGTACACGGACGCAACATCCATCCCGGCAGCGCCAAGAACATCATGGTCAATTCCATCAAATGTATGGCGGATATCATTGCCCGCTTCCCGAAGGATTGCTCGCCGGAAACCACCGAAGGCTACGAGCCCTACATTCACCCGCATATTGTCGAAGGCGAAGAGGCGAAGTCGACGCTGAAAATTTTGCTGCGCGACTTCAACACGCCCGGACTTGAAGTGCTGAAGAAGCGCCTTAACTCCATCATTGCCGAAGTACAGCCGCTGCACCCGAAGGCGAAGATCGAACTCAACATCATCGAGCAATACAGAAACATGAAGGACTATATGGGAGATGATGCGCCGGGACTCGCCTGCATGTGGGAAGCAACGAAGCGCGCCGGACTCGACCCGAAGTGGGTCCCGATTCGCGGCGGCACAGACGGTTCACGCCTCACCGAAAAAGGCCTCCCCTGCCCCAACATTTTCACCGGCGGACAAAACTACCACGGCCCAACCGAGTGGCTTTCTGTGTGGGGGATGGATAAGTCCGTTGAGACGGTGGTAAACCTCGCGCAGGTGTGGGTGGAGAAGAGCTGAGGCAAGTTGCAATGAAGACAATACTTGGATGTCGTTTTATGGAGCCGTCACTGTTGCATGTGCCCTCTGCGCACTGTGACGGCAAATCGGATCCGGGTTGTCGTTACGGTGCCTGGAGAACCGACGCAACCGTGACGACCGGAAGAAGCAACCCATCCACAACAACTCACAGGTCACTATGAAACTCTCAACCTTCTCCATCATCTGGGCGATTCTGTACATCGGCTTTGGCCTTGGTCTTCTGCTCATACCCGTACAGTTCATGGACGCTTACGGGGTTTCTTTGGATGATGACGGCACAGTGATGGCACGCATTCTCGGCGCCGCCTTGACTTCCTTTGCGATCGTCTTTTGGCTGAATCGCAACACTCCTGCGACAGACAAATCGTGGCATAACGTGCTTCTCGCAAGCTTGATATATAACATTATCGACATTCCCATAGTACTCGTTGCGACGCTCGAGGGAGTTATGAACGCCTTGGGTTGGATGCCCGTCGGGCTCCATCTCTTCCTCGCAGCAACATTCGGCTTGTGTCTTTTCAAGAGAGAGTTATTATAGCTGAATGCTTCGCAGCGTTTCGCTGGAGCGTATTGTATGAACAGTCTTGCAAACCGTGACGGCAGATGCCCCTCTGTTGTCGTCACGGCACTTGAAATCCCGACGAAGCCGTGAGAACCGAGGCAGTTAAAGCAATGGTGCAGGAAAGAATTTTTTCAAAATGAGCAACCACAATTTCAGGACAAAATGGGCACGCATAATCAGCGCATCGCGCAAATGACCTTCGCCTCGGTTTATCCAATGTATGTTGCCAAAGTGGAGAAGAAGGGAAGAACCAAGAAAGAATTGCATCAGGTCATCGAGTGGCTGACAGGCTTCGATGGCAAAAAGCTGCAAGAACTGATAAAGGCAAAGGTGACCTTTGAAGCATTCTTCCGGCAAGCTTCGCTGAACCCCAACGCTCACCTCATCACCGGAGTTATCTGCGGGTATCGTGTGGAGGAAATCGAGGATCCTCTGACGCAGAAGGTCAGGTATTTGGACAAGTTGGTGGATGAGCTGGCGAAAGGCCGGAAGATGGAGAAGATTCTGCGCGGCTCGTAAATCGCCCTATTGTCGTCACGGTACTTGAAGAACCAACGCAACCGTGACGACCGGGATAACTCATTTATGCACATGCATCTGCTCACGTCACACAGACCATGATAAGCACGTGAACGAAGTGGTTTTCAAAACTGGAATGATGACGCTGTTCTTGCCACCAGGCACATGATGACCTCGAACTACGTTGAACGGAGAACAACATGAAACGACTTCTCATCCCAATCGTGTGCATCCTCTTTGTGTTCACGCACGCCCTCTACTCCCAATGCTCGGACGCCGGTGTGTGCTCCATCGGTTCACAGCATGAGCAGCTCGGTCACAGTTTCAGCGCGGGTTATGCGTTCGGCAAAAGCGGCAAATCGGATGATCTGACGTTCCATTCGTTTCACGTTGAAGGAAGTATCAGGGTTCTTGAAGACTCGCGACTTTCCATCGTCTTGCCCTGGTCGAGCGCAAGCGGCCCGTTGGGAAAAGCAAGCGGCATCGGCGATCTGACCATTCTCCTCAATCAGGTTGTTTGGAAGAACACAGAGAATCAACTCAGTGTTCAGGCCGGTGGCAAATTTGCCACGGGAAGCGTAAATCTCGGCAACCTGCCGCAGGCCTATCAACCGGGATTGGGAACCAACGATTTGTTGCTCGGTATTTCGTTCCACACGGAGCCTTGGTTGTTTGCTTTAGGATATCAACTCTCACCAGGAAGAAGCAGCAATGCAGCCATACAGTTGAAACGGGGCGACGATTTGCTCGCACGGGTTGGATACAGAACCCGGGTGGACGATTTCACGTTCGGGTTGGAGGCGTTGGCCATAAAGCGTCTTCAGGAGGCAAGTATTGTGAGCCCTTCGGCACAGATCACCAGCTCGTTCGTTTCCATTCCGGGCAGCGATCAGTTTCAAGTCAATGTCCTCGGCAACGCAGCCATGAAATTATCGAAAAGCTACAGTCTGCGATTTCTTGGAGCAGTACCTCTGCGCAGCCGCCCCGTTAACGTCGATGGGTTGACCCGGAGTATTACTCTTTCGATTGGGCTGCACTACGCTATATAGCTGATTGGCAATCGGAGGCGGAATCAGTTCACGCCTCCGTGGAACAAATCTCTTTACCTTGCCGAAAAGATTCCTTACTTTGATTCAGCCTTCTTGCTGCACTCCGGCATCTGATCTCTCAATACTCAAGCACATCAAGCAACATACACAGGAACATGTATGGAACACCATTCTACCACCACAAGTGCGTTGCCCGATAACGCGTACAAGGAACTGAAACCCGGCGAAGAGTATCGCCCAATAATGGACCCGACGGGCAACCCGCCCGAAGTAACCGGTTGGTCCGTCCTCTGGGGATTGCTGATGGCAATTCTCTTCTCAGCCGCGGCGGCATATCTCGGACTTAAAATCGGACAAGTGTTTGAAGCCGCCATCCCGATTGCTATCATCGCCGTCGGTCTTTCGGCGGCAACACGAAGAAAGAACGCCCTCGGCGAGAACGTCATTATCCAATCCATCGGGTCAGCGTCCGGAGCGGTTGTTGCAGGGGCAATCTTCACCATCCCCGCGCTCTATATTCTGAACCTGAATGCTGAATTCTACAAAATCTTTCTTGCGTCGTTGTTTGGAGGTGTACTCGGCATCCTCTTCCTCATCCCTTTCAGAAAGTACTTTGTCGCCGAAATGCACGGCAAGTACCCCTTCCCCGAAGCGACAGCAACAACTGAAATTCTTGTCGCCGGAGAGAAAGGAGGAAGCCAAGCGCTCGTTCTCGTGGTTAGCGGCATCATCGGGGGCATCTATGATTTTGTCATTGCAACATTCGGATGGTGGAGCGAGGTGTTCACGTCGCGAGTCCTTTCGGTGGGGCAGGAACTTGCCGGCTCGGCAAAGCTTGTCTTCCGCATGAATATCGGGGCGGCAGTGATGGGACTCGGCTACATCGTCGGGTTGAAGTACGCAGCCATCATTTGCGCCGGTTCGTTCGTTTCGTGGTACCTGCTGATTCCGTTGGTTTCGTATTTCGGCTCAGGCCTGACAGAAACAATCGGCGCTAACGTGACACTGCTGATCAAAGACATGACCCCCGAACAGATATTCAGCACCTACGTCCGGCACATCGGCATCGGTGGCATCGCAATGGCTGGCATCATCGGGATCATCCGTTCTTCGAAAGTAGTAGCCGCAGCGTTCTCGCTTGCTGCCAAGGAATTGACAGGCGCGAAGAAACTCGTTGAGGACAAACTCCGGACCCACCGTGATATCACGATGAAGACGATTGCCATCGGAATACTTGTCACAGCATTGGCAGTGTTCATCTTCTTCTATTTTGGAGTTGTGAACAACTTTACCTACGCTCTGATCGGACTGTTGATTGTACTGATCATTGCATTCCTCTTCACAACCGTTGCGGCAACCGCAATTGCCATTGTCGGAACGAACCCTGTCTCGGGCATGACGCTGATGACGCTCATTCTCTCATCCGTCATACTGGTCTCTGCCGGATTGAGCGGCACATCCGGTATGATTGCGGCTCTGCTGATCGGCGGTGTTGTATGTACTGCGCTTTCGGTAGCCGGTGCATTCATTACCGATTTGAAGATCGGATACTGGCTTGGATCGTCGCCGTACAAGCAGGAAAGCTGGAAGTTTCTCGGCGTGCTTGTCTCGGCCGCAACAGTCGGCTATGTCATCCTTATCCTGAACGAGACATACGGATTCACCGGTCAGGGAGCCCTTGTTGCTCCTCAAGCAAATGCGATGGCTGCCGTCATTCAGCCGCTGATGGCTAACCAACCCGCCCCCTGGATGTTGTACGTCGTTGGCGCGCTACTGGCATTGGTATTAACGATGATCGGCATCCCGGCGCTGGCATTCGCGCTGGGAATGTACATTCCTCTCGAGCTTAACACGCCGCTGCTTGTGGGCGGCTTAATTGCCCACTTTGTTTCAACGCGCAGTAAAGATGAAAAACTGAACAACGCACGCCGCGAGCGCGGAACGCTCATTGCATCGGGTTTCATCGCAGGCGGGGCCTTGATGGGAGTTGTCAGCGCTTTTCTGAGATTCCAAGGCTTCAATTGGGTGAACCTGGAGTGGATGGAATCGCATGCTGCTGAGTTGGTTGCTCTGGTGATGTTCGCGGGCATCTGTGCGTACATGATTGTCGATGCTATGCGGGCAAAGGCAGAATAATTATTAACGTAGTGGAGAGACGCTGACCGGCGTCTCTCCACTCTTGCCTGTTTAATGATGTCTCAAACCTCTCTCCCCTTGTCGCCCGGCGTCGGAGTCGGTGCTGTAGTCTTTAATGAAGACAAAGTGTTGCTTGTCAAGCGCGGCACCCCCCCCTCCGAAGGCCTATGGGCCATTCCCGGCGGCAGGCTTGAACTCGGCGAAACGCTGCAACAAGCTGCCGAAAGGGAGATTCTGGAGGAAACGGGAGTTGTTATTCGTGCAGGCAACCCGGTTTTCACGTTCGATGTGATCGAGAGAAATGCAGCAGGAGAAATTCGCTTTCACTACGTCATCGTCGATCTTGCAGCCGAATACATCAGCGGCGAGCCGGTTCCGAATGATGACGCGCAGGAGGCAAGATGGATTTCTGCGGATGAGTTGTCAACACGTGATGTAAGCGACAAAACGCTGAAGTTGCTGAGAGAAGTTTTCCATTTCGGATGAACGTAACTGTTCTTAACCATACAACAATTCAGGAGTATTCATGAAGCAGAAGTTTCTTGCTGGTCTGCTGGTGATCCTTGTAACCGGCATTTCGTTCAGTCAAACAAAACCAAAAGAGCCGGTTGACACGACTGCAATCAGGAAAATCTGGAATGAGGGAACCGAGAACTCGCAGGCGATGAATCTTCTGCACTATCTCACCGATGTGTGCGGCCCTCGGCTGACGGGCTCGCCCCAGTACACAAAGGCCGCCAACTGGGCGACGCAGAAAATGAAAGAGTGGGGAATGACGAACGTCCATCTTGACGGCTTGGGTCCGTTTGGCAGAGGCTGGACGCTACGCCACTACACTGCCCACGCAACGCAGCCCGACATCTTCCCCCTCCTCTCATATCCCAAAGCGTGGTCACCCGCAACAAAAGGAACCGTGCAGGGTGAGGCAATTCTCTTCGACGCAAAAACCGACAGCGCAATTGAAACCTACCGCGGCAAGCTGAAGGGCAAGTTCATTTTGATAGGCAATGAGCGGAAGATGGAGCCGCTATTTGAACCCCGTGCCTCCCGAAAGGCTGACTCTACATTGCTTGAAATGGCAAACTCGGATATTTCCACGTTTCGCAGGTTTCGTCGAGGCCCGTTGACTCCCGAGGCCCGGCAGAATGCTGTTCTTGAATACAAGAAGATGAAACTCCTCGAAGAAGAAGGCGCTCACGCAATTCTCACTCCAAGCCGGGGCGACGGTGGAACGATTTTCGTTCAGCAAGCAAGCGTGACAATTCATCCCGATACACCATTCGCACGGCGGCCAAGAGTGTGGGACACGAAGGCGCCCTCCATGCTGCCTCAGGTAGCTGTAGCTGCAGAGCATTACAACAGGCTTGTTCGCGTTCTCAATAACGGTGAACGCGTAAGACTGGAAATGAATCTTGAAGTGAATTTCCATAAAGCCGATTCCGTGTATAACATCATCGGCGAAATACGCGGCACCGAATTCCCCGACGAAGTGGTGATGGTTGGCGGCCACTTTGATTCGTGGCACGGCGGCACCGGCGCAACCGACAACGCAACGGGAAGTGTTGTTGCCCTTGAAGCAATGAGAATTCTGCGCGCCCTCGACCTGAAACCCCGAAGAACAATCCGCATCGGACTTTGGGCCGGTGAGGAACAGGGATTATTGGGCTCATCAAGCTACGTCAAAAAACACTTTGGCGAACGCCAGGATACTGCATCGCCTGTTATTCTGAAGCCTGCCGGCGAGAAGTTTTCCGTATACTTCAACGACGATAATGGAGGCGGAAGATTTCGCGGCATCTACATGCAAAGCAACCCTGCCGTTCAGCCGATCTTCCGTGCATGGCTTTCGGCTGCCGGTGATCCCGCAGCGCAAACTCTCACGCTCAGAAATACCGGTTCAACTGATCATGTGTCGTTCGATCAAATCGGATTGCCGGCATTTCAATTCATTCAGGATGAAATCGAATACGGTACTATGACGTGGCATTCGACGATGGATCTGTACGATCGTGTCATCGAAAAAGACCTTCAACAGAGTGCGGTGCTGATGGCAATTTTCGCCTATCATGCCGCAATGCGCGATGAGCTCATGCCGAGAAAATAGGATATTCCCAATTTCCCTCAAGAGGCCGGACAATCTCCGGCTTTTTTGTTGAAGAACATTGCTCTCGAGGCCGGCATGCGCCAAAGACTCAGTGAATATCGAACCGGGTGTGGAGGCAGGTTCCGGACCTGCAAGTGAATAGTTCCTCGGTTCAAGCAATCCTGTAAACACTTGCTTCTCCCTGCATTTCTGTGTACAGTAACGCAGGCAACTGTTTTGCCTTTCTCACAAATCGAATCGACGAATCCCGCATTACCCAGCCATGCAGACACGAACCCCGGAACACGTGATGCGCGAAGTGACAACCGATATAGTACTCCGCGCAATCAAGCTTGCGAAAAAGAAAGGACGTTCAGTCCGCATCAGCAAAACTGCAAACGGCATCGGAGTCGATGTTGCTTCGCTCGACCCTCGTACCGTCGAAGGCAAAGCAGCATTGGAGAAGTTTCTCGCTCAACCTGCCCGTCATTACACAATATCGGGACTCGGTGCGCCGGAAGAATCGAATGCGATCAACTGGCGACAGTTGAATCTGCCCGGTTGGAGAAAGATGCTTGTCTTGTTTCAGGTCGGACTTTCATTTCTGATGAAAGGAACGCCGTTCAAGAACAAATGGTATCGATGGATGGGCTGTACGATTGGCAGGAATGTAGAGATCATGCAGATGGCGTGGCTGGATCATTTTCGCCCTGAATTGATTTTCATCGGGGACAACACGCTGCTCGGCGCGTTCACGCGCATCACCTGTCACGCGTACGAAGGCTGCGGAAAGTTCCGCTACGGACTTGTGGAGATTGGATCGAACTGTACAATCGGAGCCGGAACGGGAATCGGGATGATACGCATCGAGGATAATGTGAGAACATTGCCCGGCACAACTGTCTCACCTTTTCTCGCTCGCATTCGCGCAGGTTCTGTTGTCGGCTATGACCCGCCCTCCGTGAAACTGCCGGAAGCCGGGCAAGTTATGAAAGCACAATCTCCAACCGCGGGCGAATAGGCATTTCGATTCCGCTTCAACATTCCTTTGCTGCTGCGTTATCATTTCCCTTCGAAGCAAATCTCCGTATATTGACGAAAACTCAACATCACATTGATCTGAAATGTCCTATAACAAACTGACAGACAAACTTGTTGCGGCCTTCGCCGGAATCGTAGGCCAGGAGAATTGTCTTGCCGACAACGAATCGAAAACCATCTACGGACAGGATGAGACGGAAGACTTGCTTTTCTTTCCAGAATTGATTCTGAAACCTTCCTCGACTCAACAGGTTTCCGACATCATGAAGCTCGCCAACTCACATACAATCCCGGTAACACCTCGCGGCGGCGGCACGGGACTTTCAGGCGGAGCGCTGCCCGTGCACGGAGGAATTATTCTCTCAATGGAAAAGTTCAAGCGCATCATCGAGATTGATGAGAAGAATTTTCAAGCGGTGGTCGAGCCGGGAGTGTTCACGCAAGTTCTTCAGGAAGAGTGCGAGAGGCGCGGACTGTACTATCCGCCCGACCCTTCATCACGCGGCAGCTCACACCTCGGCGGCAATCTTGCGGAATGCGCGGGGGGGCCGAGGGCTGTAAAGTACGGCGTGACAAAGGATTACGTCCTCGGCGTGGAAGCCGTCCTTCCGACCGGCGACGTCATTAACGCAGGCGGGCGTGTCCTCAAAAACGTCTCCGGCTATAATCTTAGCCAACTCATTGTCGGAAGCGAAGGGACTCTTGCCATCATCACGAAGATCATTTTTAGACTTATTCCTCTTCCGCGAGCAAAGAAGGTTCTGCTCGTCGCGTTCAATTCATTGGAGGATGCCGTCGCCGCCGTGGCAAGTATTTTTCAACGCGGTATCACTCCCTCCGCTCTCGAATTCATGGAGCGCGCAGCGGTGAGAGCCGCCGAAATGCAGTTGGGCAAAACATTCCCGAACGGAAACGCCGAGGCACAACTGCTGGTTGAGGTTGACGGCAACTACGAGGAAACACTTGTGAAGGACATCGAGGTTATCGCTGCAGTAGTCGAGCAGCATCATGCGCTCGACGTTCTTCTTGCTGAGGATCGTCAGAAGATCGAGGATGTGTGGGCGCTGCGCAGAAGTATGGGTGAAGCAGTCAAGAAAATCTCTACGTATAAAGAAGAAGATACGGTAGTCCCGCGAGCAGCGCTTCCTCAACTCATCAGAGGCGTGAAGGAGATTTGCGGAAAGTTCGGCATCACATCCATCTGTTACGGGCATGCCGGCGATGGCAACGTTCACGTCAACATCTTGAAGGACAAGATGGATGATGCGGCATGGGAGCAGCACCTCGACACGGCAATTCGTGAAATCTTCCATCTGACTGTTTCGTTAGGAGGAACAATCTCCGGCGAACACGGCATCGGCTATTCGCAGAAATCATACCTCCCTATTGCCCTCTCGGATGCTGAATTGAATTTGATGAAGGCGGTCAAACGAACGTTTGATCCGAATAATATTTTGAATCCGGGGAAGATTTTTGAGGATTAGATTTCTATCACTGCAAAAAGCAAAAAAGGGACGCACATTACTGCGTCCCTTTTTTCTCAATGACCCTGCGTTCTACTTCGTCGAAGCTACGGCCAAGCCTTCCACTTCCTCCTTTGCTTCTTCTTTAGCTGTGCTCGGCTCGTGATGCGATTCATGCCCGAACACATGGAAGTATTTCGCAACAAAACCGAAGGCCACGAATCCGAATGCGACCAGACCGGCTGTCACGGCAAGTTCCTGCCACGAGGGAATGTACATGCGATGCGGCCATTGTTCCATGCTCGTGATCGCCGTGTTGATGCGGTGAGCGATAAATCCGAGTATTACCAATACTGCCGAGTAGAACAATCCGGCTCTGTGTTCACGAATCTTCTTGCTCAGCAGCAGGAAGAACGGAACAATCACGCCGAGGACAAGCTCGCCCGCAAAGAGTATGCTCTGGTAGTTAATCTCGAATGCAAACTTCAGTGCATCGCGGGTAATCAAATCCTGTACGCGAACAGTGAAGTAGAGGGCCAGTACAACCACAATCACTCGTGCCAACTCGGAAAGCAACGGCATCTCAATCTCCCGCCCGAAGGCACGGGAAGACAGGAATGACTCGAAAATCGTCATCGCCAATCCGGCTGCAACGCACGAGATAATGAACAGGAACGGAATAATCTCGGAATACCACAGCGGATGCATCCGGCTCGGGATGATGAGGAACAATGAGCCAAGCGACGACTGATGGAGCGTCGAGAGAATTACGCCCAACACCACCAACGGAATCGTGATTGCCTTGATGATCTTCAACGGACGTTCGAGATTGAAGCGTTCAAAGACAACCGGACTGAATTCCAGCGCCAGCACGGTTGTGTACAACATCACACACCAGGCAACTTCAAACATCACCGAATGAGGATTCCAGTAGATCAGTGCATGCCAGATTGCCCAAGGGCGACCAAGATCAACCATCAGCCCGGCAATGACGAGCAGATAGCCAAGAAACGCCGTGAGAATCGTTGGCCGCAAAATGGGACGAAACCGTTCGATATTAAAAAGATAAACGGTAGCCGCAATTGTAAAACCGCCCGCAGCCAGACCAACACCGACAAGAATGTCGAAGCCGATCCAGATGCCCCATGGAAACGTGTCAACAAGGTTGGTGGAAGGACCAAGGCCGGTTGAAAAGCGCCACACGGCGGCAATTGCGCCGGCTGTCATCAGCGCTACCGCAACGGCTTTCCAGAATGTAACCTTAAAGAGACCGGGAAATTTCATATACGTATCCTTTAGTTTCAGAGTTCAAGTTCTAGTTGTGCAATTCCTGCTTTCGTTTCTCTTCCGCTTCAAACCGGGCAACTTCAGTACGCCGTTTGGTGATCCAGTTGATGCCGAACAACACCACGCCTGCCGCAACCGAGTACTTCGGAATTTGCGAAAGAACACGCCACGACAGCTCGGGAATCGGATTCTTCGGAACATTCATCGGGAAGCCCAGTTCCTCGAACGGAACATTTGAGATGAACATCACTGCCGTTCCACCCGCCTCATGTAAACCGTAGATGTAGTCGATATACTCGTCCGGATTCTCGTCAATACGTCTGCGGGCCTCTTTGATCAATTCATCACGATCGCCGAACACCGTTGCCTCAACAGGACATGCCTCGGAGCAAGCTGTTTGTCCGCCTGCGGCGACAAGCTCGTAGCACATTTTGCATTTCTGTACTCGCGGCGACAAGCTTGTCCACTCGTAGCGTGGCACTTCAAACGGGCAGGCCTGCATGCAATACCGGCAGCCGATGCACTTTGATTCATCATAGAGTACCGCACCGGTATCGGTTTTCGTGAATGCGCCGACGAGGCAAGCAGAAACGCATGTCGGCTGCTCGCAATGCATACACATTCGCCGGACGTATGTCTGGTCGTTATTGTAACTCTGCACAACCGTGTAGTGTGTTGCGGAAAGCTCGGTCGCTTCTTCTTCGGGAAGATGATTTGTAACCGCGCAGGCCCGGCTGCATTCCCCGCAGCCCACGCATCGTGATATGTCGATGAGTAACCCTTTTGATTTACGCATTGTCGTATTCTCCATTCAACGTCGTTTCGATTTCAGAGGTGAGAAATGTTGATTCGAACTCTTCCCACACGCGTTCGTCAAACTCCTTCAGTACACCCGCTGCCGGAACACCGCCATCCTGCATAGCCGCAAATTCGAGTTGCGGCACGCGGGCAACGAGAAATTCTTTCACGAGGTCATTCTGCTTCTTCAGCCACTCGATGGCACGTTCACCGCTCAGGAATGACGTCAACGAACGGGCCCCGTCTGCCGGAATCAATTTGAACAGCCATCCCGCTGTATAGGGATTCTGCGACGCCATTGACGGCGATTGCAGTGCCGCGCGGTTGACTGCCGATACTTGTCCCTCGAACGGCATATCAAGGGCGAGACGCTTGTTCTTCTCCCGAAGTACAATCGGCCTTTCTCCGCGCCCGACAATCTGGCCTTCCTTCGGCAGCTCAATCCGCTCAACCTTTCCGGTCAAGCCGAACAGGAAGTTGTCAATGCCGACAGTGATGCTATTGTCTCGCTCGCGCCGCATCCACAAGTGGTTGGGAGCAATGACCAGATCATCCGACAAATTCCAATGTGATGCGGGAAAAAGGGGTGTTGAACGCAACGCCGCCGTGCCGAGCGCCTTTTGTTTTCTCCGCTGCACAATGTAGTCGGCTGCGAGGAATGCAATTAATGTTAAGAGTACGAGTAAGACTGTCATGTTAGGATCTCCTTGTTAGATACGTTGTTTCACCATTGAGGAACTGATTTCTTGGAATGCAGGTTGTCGTCTGACTGATCGCCGGTCAGGAAAAACTCCCTCTCAAGCGTATTCCATTCTTCATCCGACACCTTGTCCGCCAGATCTTTCACGATCACGCCGCCGTCCTGATACATGAGGGCCGGGGTTGTCGAGAAAATCCGCACGAGTTGTTCTTTTGCCTGCTCAAGCCATTGCTGCATCGCTTTTCCAGTGAACAGGTTGTTGATCTGGGTTTGCAGTTTCATCGGACGAATGCGCAGCAACCAACCATCATTATAAGGCGACGAGTTGACGAGCAACGGATTGTTCAGCACCATTTCATTTTTTTCAATTACGCGTCCGCTCACCGGGCTCACCATCCGCACAACCCGATCACCATGTCTGACGGACCACGCGACACTGCCCTGCTCAACTCGCCTCAACAATCGCGGCAGTTCCACCGAATCAATAGTGCCGATAAGCGATTGCGCAAACTCGTCAACACCGACAAGCACATCTCCGTCCTCAGTCATTTTCATCCATGTGTGGCCCGGATGTACATACCGCCGGACGAACACAGGTTGCATTTCTTCCTTCTTCTTCGTTTTGCGAAACATTCCCCAAACGATGAGCACGCAAGCAGTCAAGAATGCAAGTATCGCTGACATGTTGGGCTCCTTTCTTTACTTTTCTGTTCTTGATGTGAGATTGACTCTTGAACTTCACAACATCTACACTTCCAATAAGCCTGCCAGAAAACAATCTCACCACAAAGAAAGTGAACTTGTTAACCCATTGATAATAAATAGATTACGGGCTGCCCGAAGCCGGTTCGATCCGGAGAAATTCTTGCAAAACATATTGTGTTGAATCGTACAACATCCCATCAACAATGAGAGCCGCCAAACATGCTACTACCATTGAGAAATAATGAGTTACGATGGTGTTAGAATGTTCAACGGAAAAATTGAGGAACTCAACATGAAATTCGCCACGCTTTCAGCACAGTTGACTGTTCACTTCTTCCATACCATCGCATTTCTTCTTATTTTGATTGTTGATTATTGGAGATTGTGATGGATTTTGCTACACACCGAAGCCTCTTCGTTGCGTTGGCCGCGCTGTTGATCGGCTTCTCGTCATGCAAAGATGATGCGCAGACGAACGATCCGAATCAATCCGTTGTGTTGACCGGACCGACAACGTTTGTTCAAACAGGACTGCTCAGGCTGCCCCAGGGCATTGCAGTCGATGCTTCGGGAAACGTCTGGATAGCTGATACGCGAAACAACAGAATCCGCAAATTCTCGACGTCAGGAACACAAATCGATTCCGTCAATGTCACGTCTCCTTCGGCGATTGCCGTTGACAAGACTACAGGAGATCTCTTTATTGTTGAAAACAGTTCAACCGTTTTGCGGTATGTTGTTCAAACCAAAACTTGGTTGGCGGCGTATCCATTTGTCCCGTTTATCGGCAACTCTTCATCAGTCTTTGACGTCGGCAACAGAGGTACAGTCTCAATCAATGTTACCGTACTTGAGTTGGGGGATATTGATACATCGCCTTCAGGCGATATCTACGTAAGCGGACGCGGTTCTCCGGCAAATTTCGTTGCCCGCATACTTCACGGAAACATCAGCATTGTAGCCGCTTCATTTCTTGACAGCAGTATTGCCCGCCCGTCGATGCTGGCGGCGGATGGTTTCGGGACGGTTTTCACAGCGTTCAGATTTTCACGCGGCCCGACTTCGCAAACAGAATTGTATGCTTTCGTTCCGTCAAACATCCAGCAAAGTCACGTCATGGCCGAACCGTTCATTTCCGGTGGAACACAAGGAGCAACAGTCGATGCGGCGGGATATCTGTACATTGCCGACGCGGGAACACAGGAATTGGTTATGGTATCGACGGCTTCCGAGCGAACTGTTGCCCGCCACCTGATTCCCGATGTCGGCGGGTTTTCCATGACTCCACGTGACATTTCAGTTGCATCTGATGGTTCTGTGTACGTAGTTGTAACCGACCGACTCGGCTCGGAAGCAGGGGCGGTTCTCAAATACACCCGATCAACACGCTAACATCATCAACGAAAGGCTCCCCCATGAAAGCCCTCATTGCAGACGCTTTCCCCGAAAAGTACATCTCCGCTATTTCTGAATTGGGTGTTGAAGTTGAGTACAAACCGAAAGTCAAAGCTGAAGAACTTGCCGCGGCTATCGGCGACTCCAACATACTCATCGTCCGCTCGACGGAAGTAAGGGCAGATTGCATCTCTACAGCAAAAAATCTCACACTTATCATTCGTGCCGGAGCAGGCGTCAACACGATTGACATGAAAAGCGCAAACGAGCGCGGCATTTACGTGACGAATTGTCCCGGCAAGAATTCGATCGCTGTGGCAGAATTGGCAATGGGGCTGTTGCTTGCTCTCGACCGCCGCATTGCGGACAATGTCATCGACTTGAGGAATGGAAAATGGAACAAAGGCGAATACTCAAAAGCTGACGGCGTGTACGGCAAAACGTTGGGTGTAGTTGGCGTCGGGCAGATTGGAATGGAAGTGATTTCACGGGCGAAGGCATTCGGTTTGCATGTCATAGGCTGGTCGAAGTCGCTTACACGGGAAAAAGCTGAGGCGCTCGGCATTCAGCACGCAGGCACGATTCAAGATCTTGTGCCACAATGCGACATCGTTTCTGTTCATCTTGCGTTGAAGCCCGAAACGCGGGGCATCATCAGCAGAAGCATCATCGATCAGATGAAGCCGGGCACAATATTCCTCAACACATCGCGGGCGGAAGTTGTTGATGAATCAGCACTTGCGGACGCCGTTAGTGCCGGCACGATCCGAGTCGGAACCGATGTGTTTGTCGGCGAGCCGGAAGAAAAGAAGGGAGAATTCAAAAGCGGATTTGCAGCGCTTCCCGGCGTGTACGGTACACATCATATCGGCGCTTCAACCGAACAGGCGCAGAATGCCGTCGCCGAAGAAACGGTTGCCATTATCCGCGAGTATGTTCAGCAGGGTAACGTCCGCAACTGGGTAAATAGAGCAAAGAAAACCGCCGCAACCTGGCAGCTTGTTGTGCGGCACTACGACAAGCCCGGCGTTTTGGCCGACGTGTTAGGCGAACTGAAAGCTTCGAACATCAATGTTGAAGAGATGGAGAATGTGATTTTTGATGGCGGAAAAACTGCTTGTGCAACCATCCGGCTCGCAACAAAGCCTTCTGATGATGTGTTGAAGAAGATGCTTTCACGCAGCGATGAGGTGATGCAGGCAAGTTTGAATGCGTTGTAGGGTGAGTCTCCGGGCTCGCCCCTCTCTCTAACTACTTGACAGGGCTGTCACGGTTTCCCGAACAAACCTTGCACCGTGACAGGAATTTCTTTCCATTCTCAAACACAACAAATTCGTCGTCACGGTGCCATGACGATCAAGGAACCGTGACGACCCGGAAAGCCGCTGTGCCACGCCGGACTGTGAGAACTGTTGGAATTTCACGCCTAAACGTCAGGTTGATGTTGCGCTTTCCCACAAATCGGAGGCAAGAGACACTGATTTTTCAAAAGTGGGAATGAGAGAGTGATGACTGTTTCTACAGGACCTTTGGAGCGAAAACAGCCTGCATTTCGTGCAAGGAATTTTGAAGGCAGAATCAGGAAATCCCTGATTGACAAAGGCCGAATGGAGAAGTACATTGAGACAACCTTGAAGATAGGCTTCCATTCCTTGCATTTTGAGATGAAAAAAACCACACTGCTGTTGCTCATTCTTGCTGTTGGTTTCAACTGCAAGAAAGAACCCCCCGTTGTGCCCCCGCCAAACGGGCCCAAAGACCCGCGGACGTACACTTGGACGGTGGACACCATTGCATACCCCGGCAGCTACCAAACACTGATGACACGAATGTGGGCCAGCGGGCCGGACAATGTGTACATCGTGGGACATAATGATCAAGCGTTTGGCAAGATGTTTCACTTCGACGGGACACGATGGACAGATGTCAAACTCAATCAGTCTCAGGGCGGAACCATTTCCCCTCCCATTGGCGTCTTGAATGCAATTCACGGTTTTGCCCCGAACAATGTCTACGCAGTGGGAGAGAGATACGGCAATCCCCCGGTAAGTCGCGACAGCGCGGTCATAATACATTACGACGGCGTGCAATGGCGAGAACAAGCCATACACCCGCAACGCGGGCCGCGCTTGCAGTCGTTATGGGGCGCAACGCCAACGGACATCTGGGCCGCGGGAACGAATACACTGTTGCATTACAACGGCGTGCAGTGGAACCACTTCCCGATTGAGTTGCCGGGGCAGGGGATACAGTTTCTAAGTATCGCTGGCTTGAGTCAGAATGACGTCTACATGATCGGGTCTCGCAGGGATGCCACGGGAGACAATGACACCGTTGCGTATCTCTTGTATCGCTACAACGGCCATGCATGGGCGGTGATTGACTCGTCGATCCAAGTCTTGGGGGCCCCCTTGCCGAAGTTTGGAGTCATCCTTGCCAACGTCGCTGGTACGTTGTTCAGTGTAGCCGATGGTATCTTTCGGAGAAGCAATCAGGCTTGGGATCGCGTCTATTTTGGCATCTCGACAATTGTCGGCATAACAGGTACATCAGCAAACAGGATGTTCGCTGCAGGCACTAGGACACAGATCGTTCACTTCAACGGTGTCGATTGGTATCGATACCCGCAATTTGCAGCATCAGGCATTGACTTCTACTCAGTCTGGACTGATGAGAACGAGGCGTTCGTTGTCGGTAACGACGGTTTTCGAACATTTGTTGCACGGGGGAAATAACAAGAACATTCAATTCAAGGAGGAATTATGTATCGCCGCTGGTTTTCTTCATTACTTATTGTCCTCAACATTTTTGTCATCTGTATTTCAACAGCCAACAGTCAATCGTGTGACCTCTCTCAACAATGTTAAGGTTATCCTGCAGCATGGAACACGAGGAATCTTACCGAATCGTCTTACCGTCTTGTGATCATAGGAGCCAATGATGTCATACGATCGGATAACACCACGATTCCAGAAAGTTCTGTAAGGGCAGATGTTGCTACAGCCATTGACACGTGGTTGACTGGGCTGTCACGGTTTCCTGAACCAACCCGGCACCGTGACAGCAAAACTTGATAATTTGTTTGACACTTCGTACGCGGCGTAACAAGCTTGTCGTCACGGTACATGACAAACCAAGGAAACCGTGACGACCGAGAAAAAAACCTTCGGATGAAGTGAAAAGATGCGCAATTGTAGGGCAGATCTCATGACTCGCCCCTTTTCCCAATCACTTGCAAGTACAAGTCCGAGTTCGTTGCCCCTTCCGTTGAGATAACGAGAACCCTGCTGTGAGAGTCGATATCGATTCTCTGCAGAATTCCGTCATCCTTGTCTGAGAGTATCTCCAGCAACGCCCCCATCCCTGCAGCCCCTGTTTCTCCGCTTTCTATGCCGGACTGTGCAAGTAACCGCATAGCCTCCTTCGCCCTCTCATCTGAAATCGAAACGAAACAACCAATCCCCTTTTGCATCACCGGAAACGAAACCAGCGACGGCGAGTCGCAGTTCATCCCTACCATAATCGATTGATGCGGACCGGGAATGCTGATGATCTTTCCTGCCTTTACTGATTCCAACGCACATGCCGCAGAGTCCGGCTCTACTCCAATGACTGACGTTGAGAGACTTCCCGAGCGAAAATGCCGGACAACAGCCTCGGCAAACGAGCCGTTGCCAATCTGTACAAAAACATGCGTCGGTCGAGGCTGGCTCATCGCGGCAAGCGAATCATCAATCTCGTGCAACATGGTTGAATAGCCCTCAATAACGTAACGCGGAACCTGCTCGTACCCCTCCCAACCATTATCCTGAATAAGCAAGCCATCTGCATCGTTTGCTTCACGCTCCGCCCGTTCAACAGTCTCATCGTACGTTCCGTCAACAATCGTGACTGAAGCTCCCTCGCTTTCAATCGCTGAGATGCGGACATTGGCTGTATCTTTCGGGACGAAGATACTTGCTTTCAACCCGAACAGTTTCGCAACGCGGGCCACTGCCCTGCCGTGGTTCCCGTCAGTCGCCGAATAGAGAACAATTGGCCCGCATGATTTCACTTTTTCTTTCAGATCGTCAACATTCTGCCAACCCTCCTGCAGATCGGGAAAACGATCTAGCAAGACTCGATATGTTGCCCACGAGGCTCCGAGAATCTTAAATGCAGGAAGTCCGAGTCGGGAGGATTCATCTTTCACGTATACGCCAGAGACGCCAAGTTGCGCAGCAAGCGAAGGTATTGAATGAAGCGGGGTCGGCTTGTACTCCGGCAGCTTCTTGTGAAATTCAATCGGTGTTCGATCCGGCTTCTTGAATGAAAAGCCCGGCTCGAATGACGGATTCACAAAGATCATTTGGCGACAATCATCTTCTTCGAGTCAACGAAAGCTCCGGCCCTCAATCGGTAGAAATAGACGCCGCTTGCAAGATTGGATGCGTCAACCGTCAGTTGATGAGTGCCGGCTTCTTTCAATTCGTTCAGCAATACCGCCACTTCTCTGCCCAATACATCATAGACGTTGAGACTTACGTGATTCATCGTTGATAGCTGAAAGGTGATTGTCGTTATCGGATTGAACGGGTTTGGATAATTTTGGCGAAGTTCAAAACTCTTCGGCAACTCTGATACCGACCGCCGTACAGCCGTTATAACACCAAGCTCTCCGTTGACATTCAACTCCTGGGCATACACGCCGTTGTCGTCAGACCGGTTATCCGACCAGACAAGAATCGAGTTGCCTGTCTGCGTCATCACGCCGCCCAGTCTTCCTTTGCTGCTCACAACAGAACTTACATCCTTTATCGTTCCGCCCCAGAGTAAATTGCCATTCCGATCAACTCTGAATCCTCTCACAAGATTCGTCGTAACAGTCAAGCCATCAAGAAAGTACACAACCGCCGATGAGTCTTTACCGAACGATCGAATGAACGAAGGCTGGCCTCCGCCAAAAGGCCTCAACGCTTTTCCAGAGTCTGCCCAAAGACGTGCGCCGTTGGAAGAGAATTTTTGTCCGTACACTCCGTACGAACTCTGCAAAGCTGCATCAGTTTCATACCAGAACATGTAGGTCTCGCCGGTGAGCGGAGTGTGAGCCACCCAGGCATCATTATGCAGTCGGCCCGGAAGTGTCGAGCCCGCCGCTCCGTTGGCAGGAAACAGCTTTGTTCCGGCTGCCGTGATATGTTGAACGTGAGAGAACGAACTTCCCGTGTTGTTCCTGTCATCGTGCCAGACGAAGAAAGCGCCGTTGTTCCCGTCGGAGATCAGCCTCGGGACGAAGAAACCGGAAACACGGCCAAGCCCGTACGCGGTGTCGGGGTTTGTGTTCCAAACGGACACGCCGTTGCGCGAGAGTTTTCGTGCATAGATTCTGTAGTTGGCGGGATTGATGAAAGTTCCCGTATATCCTGAGTTCATGAGAATAACACTTCCCGTATCTGATCCGACAACTGCCGGATAGTCGAGAGTCTCCGTGCCTGTACCCGACAACAATATCGGATCTATCCCCCATTGCTTCTGGCCTGCAGCATTGAGTTTCTGCAAGGCAATTTTTCTCGGGCTTGAACTGAATATCCACGTAAACACATAATCGCCGTCCGACGTTACAGCGACCCTCGGGTTCGGCTGAAATGTTGCGGGAGAAGTTGAAAGCGCGACCCCGTTTGCGCCCCACACGAAATCCCCGGCCGGACTGATACGATACGCAAACGGCTCGATTTGTCCGCCATTACGGATATCCGTGAACACAACCACAGCATAGTTGCTGTCATCAGCAGCCAAGTCATAATCAACAAGTGATGTGTTCTGAGGATTTGCACTGACCAGCAGTCCATTTTCCCCCCATTGCTTGATGCCTTGCGCGTTAAGCCTCTGCATGTACACCCGGTAGGCACCGGCACGCGTATCGAACCATGAAACGTAACAACCGCCGTCAGATGTTACGGCAATTTTGGGCAGTTCCTGCCTTCCCGACGTATCGGAAACAGTCAGATTGATGTTGGGGTTAGACGACCATTGAGCGAACAGAGAAGCCGGGGTTACAATAATACACAAGACCAGAAATCGTGACATGACATGCATGGCGAACACCTTCCGGGTAAGTTGATAATGAGCGATAGAATGCGTCAGGAAAGTAAGAACTTTAGAACCGCAATTCCAAACTCTTCAGGCTTATCCGCGTGAACCCAATGCCCTGTATCGGCAATGGTCGCTATAATGGATCGGGGAAAGAGGCGCTTGATGCGTTGCTTGTCTTCGTTCATTATGTATCCGGATTTTGCGCCCTTGATGAACAACGTTGGCCTTGAGAACACACCCTCGGCAGTGATATCGTCGGCGATGTCAGGATAGTGTTTCTTGATGATGGAGAGATTGACTTTCCACTTCAACTTCCCGTCCTCAGTACGCGTGAGGTTTTTCAGAATGAACTGCCGCAGAGCAAAGCCGAGAATTCGTTTTGCTAATTCAGCATCTGCTTCATGTCGGGTTGAGAGTTGGCTGAGCTTGAGGGAACACATCGCGTCCAGGATTTCATCATGCGCACCGGCATATTTGCGCGGAGCAACGTCTACAATGATTAATCTATCGACAAGCCCCGGATACGTCAGCGCAAACTGCATTGCCGTCTTCCCTCCCATCGAATGCCCAAGTACGTGCGCAGAAGAAAGATGATGCAGGTTCATGAAATCACGGACATCGTTTGCCATTGCCTCGTAGTTAAACGTGTCGCTATGCGGGGATTTCCCGTGATTGCGCTGGTCAACGGCGTAGACCTTGAATCCCGCCTCCGCGAACTTCCTCGATTGCGTTTGCCAGTTATCGAGCATGCCGAGCAGGCCGTGCAGGATAATCAGCGGATGGCCACTGTGACCGTAAGATTTGTGGTTGAGGTGGAGCATCATTGATTGCTGCAAAGGGGAGAGTCCGTTACCGCCTGCTGCGCCAATAAAATGGCCGGCGCTTCTGGTTGGCAATGGCGAGAATTCTGATCTCTTGCGAAGAGGATGAATACAAAATCGAATAAGGAAATCTGGTAACGATCTTACGTCGCACCGTTTTGCTCAGCAGAGTATTTGCCTTTGGGAAGCGAAGGATGGAGGCAATCGCTCGCTCGACCTCATCGAGAAACGCCGTCCCAAGACCGGAGCTTGCCTCTTCATAGAACTCAACCGCTTCAGCAAGTTCCCGTTCTGCTTCCTCATTGAATGAAAAGGCGCGAATCATCGGAGACGTGATCGAATCGCCTTCAGAACTTTCTCTCCGGACTTACGCTTTGCCCGCTTTGTATTCCATTCATCGTCACGGCGCTGAGCCTCTTCAATCCACAACCTATCAATCTCTTCCTGAGAGGGTACTTCAAGACTCTTGAGTAATTTGTGGGCAAGCCTCGCTCGCGCACGCGGAGCCATTGATAGTGCCCGCCTTTCAAGTTCTTGTACGCTCATGGATGCTCCTATCTGTTTGCTCAAAATATACTGTTTTGCATGTTGTTATGCGAGCATCACTGCAATTCAAATTGAATGTTCCTTCACAATCGTCTTCCCGCCAGTCAGCGTCACGAAATTGAAGCATGGCGGGTGGTGAAGATCAGCTTGCATCTTGCCATCATTAGGCCAAGCGAAAAACTGCCTGCCGGTACTGGCAACACTGGAATAGAGAATTCCATCCCTCAGAACCTGAATCCCCCGATGAACATGGCCATAAAACACTCCTCTGACTCTCTCCCGGAATGGGACAAGCTCTTCATGAAGCTTTTCACCGTTCAGTAGCAGCATATCGGTATCAAGCCAGAGCGAATCAAGCTTGAGAGGTGGGAAGTGGAGGACAATCACAACTGATGCCTCGTCCCGACTAAGTCCTGTCCTCAGAAAATCAAACTGATGAGCCTCAAGAATGCCATGCGGGTCGATCTCGTCCATCCCGCGTGCATCAAGCACGATGAATCGTATTCCTTTCCTCTCGAATGAATATGAAAGAACATCTGTATCAATGCAGTAATCCGCCTTCTCCCCTATTGTCAGAAAGGCATGAATGTCCTTCGACGCATCATGATTTCCTACAACATAGTATATCGGAACATGCAAGGCGGAAAAAACCGATTCCGCAAGTCTGTAAGCCGCTTCATCCGGATGAGCCACGATATCGCCTGTATGTATCACAAAGTCCGGCTGCGTGGGCAAGGCGTTTAGTGTTTCCACAATGCGTTTTGCGTTGTTGTATGAATTGCAGCCGTATAGCTCAAACGACCTCGTTGGGCCTATATGTGTATCGCTGATGTGAACGAAGTAGAGAGGTGTCGAAGACAGTGTTGGCATCATGTCGGCTGTGAAGGATGTCATTGCTGTGCAATCTTGCTACCGATGAATCCGGTTGCTCCGGTGAGAAAGAATTTCATGTCACGCCTCACCATCTGAAGCTGATTCGACCATCGCCTGCGGCTCACCCTTTTCCTGCAGGTGAACCACAATGCGCCATACATGATACGTCAGGCGGTCAAGCCAACGCATCGCTTCAAGAAGTTGACCCGATTGAAAAGGAGTGAGTTTCCCTTCAGCAGTTTGTTCCAACGTCACCTGCCGGTGTTTGCGACGGTGCTCTGCCGTTGTTCGGGATAATTCCCCGGCGGCGTCCAAGGCTCGCCCTTCCGGCAAAAGTCGCTCCAGCTTCTCAAGTTCCTCACACACCAACAGCGCAGCAGGTTCGAGTTGCCCGGACTGACGAAAAGCAGCAGACTTCTCTCTCTTGACGGCCGCTATCAACCGCTCAAGGTGGTCAAGGGCATGCAGCGCCGATAAGTGCCTGTCATGTTCGCCGGCACTTTCGGGATTTGAACGAAACATCCCAAGAAATGAGCGTACCTCATCGGCGGCGGCGGCGGCTTCATTCATGATTGAGGCATTCTCTCCATCTGCTTTCCCGTTCCGAATTCTCCCCACAGCAACCCGGATGACTTCCACGAGAATTTCACGGATGGCCCTTTGCGCTGTTTCGACCGCAACAGATGGAAGCCGCGCAACGGATGGATCGAGATGCACTGTCAGTTTCGATCCTTTTTGCGGGACAAGACGCGTAATGAGTTTTGCAAAGAGGCCCAGGAAAGGAAGGAACAGGATAACACCGAGCATATTGAACAATGTGTGAAACGCTGCAATCTGAATTGCAGGCGATGTATCGCCTGCGAGGTCAGCAAACCAAAAGGCGGCCATGGTAAACTGCCGCAGGAAGCAGAGGGCTATGGCGGCGGTGGTCACATTGAAGAGGATGTGACCGACTGCAGCACGGCGGGCAGGCGCCGATGCACCGATGCACACCAACGCTGCCTTTACCGTTGTCCCGACATTCTGTCCGACAACAAGCAGAGCAGCCTGTTCAATAACAATCACGCCGCTATACAATGCCGTAAGCGTGGTAGCAACGGCCGCACTCGAAGATTGCATCACAACAGTCATGACAATGCCGGTTATTACCAGCATGAGCCTTCCCCCGAATGATTCACCGGAAATTCCGGACAGGTCGATTTGCAGGGCAAGATCCTTCATTCCCGTCTGCAACGTCGCGATTCCGATGAACACAAGGCCGAACCCGGCAAGTGCCAAGCCGCTCGCGGCAATACGTTCCTTACCCAACAATTTCATTAACGCGCCGATGCCTACAAGCGGAAGGGCGACTGTGCCAAGACTGAACTTGAGTCCGAGCAGCGATACAAGCCAGCCGGTGCTTGTCGTTCCGATATTGGATCCGAGAATAACTCCCAACGCCTGCTTGAAGGTCAGCAATCCGGCGCTCACAAACCCGATAGTCATTACAGTCGTGGCGCTTGACGATTGGACAACAGCGGCAACCACCGCGCCGGATGCGATGGCACGGAATGTTCCTCCCGTGAACCGCGACAGAATTCTCCGGAGGGCGTTACCTGCAAGGGACCGTAGCGCCTCCGTCATAAGAATCATGCCGAGGAGAAAAAGACCTATCCCTCCGAGGACAGTAGCAATCATCCGAATGTCAGCCGTGATGTATCATCCACAATCGATTACTTCATGCGATTCTTTCCGGATTGCTTTCTTCGTCCTTTGCCGGGCAGATCGGAAGGCATTGTCCGGATATGCACATCGCGTTGGGGGAAAGGAACCTGCACGCCAGCCGACCGAAGTTTGTTGTGTATAGCAAAGTTCAGATCGCTGATGAGTTTTCCCTTTCTATGCAACAAGGATGACGTCCATGCCCGTAGTTCAAAGTCAAGGCTGCTGTCGCCGAAACTCAGGAACCGTACGGCGGGCGCCGGATCGTCGAGAACGTCGGGATTCTCCTTCGCAACATCGAGAAGCAATTGTTCCACTTGTCGCGGATCAGAGCCGTAGGCGACGCCGATCGGAATCCGGAAGCGGATCTTTCGATCCATGTATCCCCAATTGATGACATTCTCGGATACAAATTTGGAGTTTGGAACGATGATGGCGATATTGTCATTCGTCACCACAGTCGTACTGCGTGCATTGATGGCGACGACGTCACCTTCAACCTCTCCGACTTCAATTCTATCTCCAATCTTTATTGGTCGCTCAAAAAGAATAATCACGCCGCTGATGAAGTTACTTGCAATGTTCTGCAAACCGAATCCCACACCGATACCGATGGCACCGGCGAGAACGTTCAGCGTCGTCAGGTCTATGCCAGCCGTTTGAACGATAACAAGAAAGCCGATCACGACAACAATGTAGCGGATGATTGTACCAACCGATTGGCGGACACTTACCTCCAATGTGCTTCGTCGCAGGACTGTGTTGGTGAGCCAGGTCTTGAGTTTTCCGGAGAGATAAACGAGAAGTACAATTGATACTGTCATGTAGACGACAGTCCATAACGATACCTCAAAATCACCGAGACGGAAGATCGGAATATCGAGAGTTTGTTTCATCGAAGAGAAGAACTGTAGCATTCTTTCCATGAATGGATTCCTTTCGGGGTCAGAATGGCCAGAACTGCGGGATCAGGAGCGTAGCAAGAACCCAGAAAATCAGGTTTAACGGTCCGCCAACCTTGATGAAGTCTGAGAACCGATACCGGCCAACGCCGTAGATCATCGTGTTTGTCTGGTATCCGACGGGTGTCATGAAGCTCGCCGATGCGGCAAACGCCACAGCCATCAGCAACGGTCGCGCATCAATTCCCATCGCTTGCGCCGACCCGATGGCAATCGGTGCAAGTAATACAGCCGTTGCGTTGTTAGACATCGTTTCAGTGAGCAGCGACGTCAGGAGGTAGAATGCGGCGACAAGAGCCACAGGCCCCAAATCTCCAACAAGTGATATGAGATGTGTAGAGATGAACGCCGCTGTTCCTGTTTTCTCCAACGCAAGGCCAAGCGAGAGTGTTCCTGCCAGAAGGAAGATCACCTTCCAGTCAATCGCCCTGTATGCCTCCTCCATTGTGATGCAGCGGAACACTACGAGCAAGACGCTTCCTGTGATCGCTCCGACAACAATATCGACGAGGCCGAGCGCCGCCGTCGAAACAACGCCGGCAACAATCAGCAGCGCGGGGACTATTTTTCTGTTTCGGAACTTCGGTAATCCGACTTCGGACACAAACACAAATTCGTTGCTCGCCCTGAGATCATCGACCTGATCCTTGGCAATCTCCATCAACAGCGAATCCCCTGAACGCAAGCGGGTGTTCCCCAAATTTTCCCGCATCAATGTCCCCCGATGACGGATGGCGAGAACCGTTGCATTGAATCTGGTTCGAAATTGTGATTGTTTGAGCGATCTCCCGGCAAGATTCGAAATCGGCGCAACGATTGCTTCAACGAGAAGCATATCCTCCGATTCGAGATCGGCATCCGTGAATTTCATGGACGGTTTGATTTTGATTCCCACCCGCTCTTGAAGGGCTTTGATTTTCTTCACATCTCCAACTACGCGAAGCAGGTCACCTGCAGCAAGCGTCGTTGAGGCCGGGGTCAAGTGTAGCCGATTTCCATCTCTAAAGACCTCAAGAACCTGTACGCCCAGTTCCTCGACAAGCGGGCAGTTTATCAACTGCGTGCCGACGGATTTTGCTTCGGGTTGCAGAATGATCTCTGTAATGTAGTCGCCAAGTCCGAACTTGTCTGTCAGTGCCGTCTCCGATTTTCTTTCGGGAATGAGCCGGATGCCAATCACCATCATATAGACTGTACCCGCTGCAAAGAAAATCAAGCCCAATGCGGAAAACTCGAACATCCCGAACGGCGCTTGATCGTACCGAACCGCAATGGAACTGATAAGAATGTTGGTAGAGGTTCCGATAAGTGTACACACTCCGCCGAACATGGACGCAAACGAGAGAGGCATCAACAGCTTCGAAGCAGGGGTTCCGATATCCCGCGAAACACTCAACATGATCGGAAGAAAGATCGCCACGACAGGCGTGTTGTTGACAAATGCAGAAAGTCCGCCCACTATAACCATCGTGGCAAGAAGCGCAATCCACAAATTATACTTGAACAACTTCACAACCAGAGCGCCGAGATAGTTGACCACTCCCGTCCGGAACAATCCCGCACTGAGCACAAACATCGCCCCGACCGTTACTGTTGCCATATTGCTGAAGCCGGATATTCCCTCTTGCGGAGTGATAATTCCGCTGAGCAACAGAATGGCCATGATCGTCAGGGCGACTTGATCAACGGGAAAGCGCTCGGTCGCAAAAAGAACAATTGCGAGCAGAACAACAGCAAGCACAACAATCATCTCAACTGTCATGAGGCAGATTCGGTTGAAGTGGGTTCGATAGTAGGGGAGAAATCAAACATCCGGCTGCGTGATTTCGGGTTTCTTCTTGCTGAGAATCGAGCCCGCGACCATTCCCACCGCCGCCCCGATTAATGCCGAAATGAATATCAGGAGAGCACGAGGCATGCTTATCGTCACAAACAGAATTCGTGTGTCAACATCCTCGGTGTTCTGCAGGATAACGATGATGAGGAGAACCACTCCGATGAGTGCACCTATGAGCCGAAGTTTTTCCATGACAAGTATCCTTCCGTCATTGTGTGAATGGAAAACAGTCGTTCGAAGAATCATCAAGCGGCGGCGGCTTCCTGCAGCGGGTATTCCTGAAGAATATCGTATAGCGTGTTTCGCTGCGCCGCTGCAAAGCCGGCTCCGTGAATCAGTTCAATACACTCTTCTGTATTTGTCTTATTCACAAAATTCGCCGCTGCGTGAACATTCTCTTCGAGGATCGTTCCGCCGAAATCATCGGCGCCGAAATGCAAGGCGATTTGCCCCGCCTTCTTCCCTTCCGAAAACCACGACGCCTGAATGTGATCGAAGTTGTCGAGATAGATCCGGGAAAGAGCAATAATCTGATAGTAACGATTTGCCGTTGCATAATGCGGAATAATCTTCTCCAACGGCGTATTGCCCGGCTTGAAACTCCACGGAATAAACGCCGTGAAACCGTGATATTCATCCTGCAGTTGACGGATTACTTCAAGGTGTTCGATGATGTCTTCATCCTTCTCGATGTGGCCATACATCATCGTCGCAGTCGTTTTGAATCCGATCTTGTGAGCTTCACGCATCACGTTGAGCCAGTCAGCACTTGTTCCTTTTTTGTTGCTGATTTTCTTCTTCACTCGATCGGAGAGAATTTCCGCACCGCCGCCCGGAATGGATCGCTGTCCCGCATCCCAGAGTCGCTGCAACACTTGAGGAACAGTCCGACCAGAAATCTCCGCCATGCCGATAATTTCGGAAGTCGAGTAGAAATGGGGAGTAACGCCGGGGATTTCTTTCACGGTTCGTTCGACCATCTCAACATAGTAGTCAAATGGAACCGCCGGGTTCACGCCACCCTGCAAAAGAATCGTCGTAACACCCTGCTCCGCCGATTCCTTGAATTTGCGGATCATGTGATCGACGCTGTACGTATATTCGCCTTCTTCGCCGGAATGCCGGTAGAATGCGCAAAAGATGCAATCGATGTTGCAGATGTTCGTGTAGTTGGGATTGGTATCGACGACGAACGTTACGCGAGGCTCAGGGTTCTTCTTCAAGCGGATGTCGTTGGCAAGACTCCCGAGTTCGAGGAGGTCGATGTTTTGAAGGAGAAACAATCCCTCCTCCGGGGTGAGTCGAATTGAAGATCTCACCTTAGAATAGATATCGGCACTTTGTTCCCGCACCCTACGCATTTGCTCTCCTATGTTCTCACTGATTCAACACGCGCCAACTCTCTAAACTTCATCATCCCTTCACGTTCCCGCTCACCGAGATTGAAATTGAATCCTGCTAAGTATTCCTGCGTTTCGGCATCGGTTAACCCGACCGACTTTCCGTATACGCCGGCAGCTGCAACGAAATCGCCGGCAGTCTTATCAAGAGAATATGCAATCATCTCCTTCAACTCCGCTTTGCGCTCTTCAGGCAACGATTTCTTCATCGCCCACACGGCAAAAACAAACGGCAGCTTCTCCCAATCGTACCACTCGCGGGCGAGATCGAAGACCAACTCAAAACCATCGAGACCTGTTTTGTTGGCTCGTAACGCTTCATCGCCAATAAGCAACACGGCATCGTATTTCGAGTAGTCGTTCACGCCGGCATGCAGTCGCTCGAACTTCGCCGAAACCCCGTACTTCTTCTCCAATAACACCTTCAGCAGTTTTACGGACGTCGCAGTATCGTC
>JAANMV010000129.1_pt1 | contig 87626 bp, 75 predicted proteins | sample 7279661 | NCBI WGS metagenome assembly JAANMV01 (sample SAMN14094540, study PRJNA606508) | bioreactor metagenome | isolation source: A lab-scale SPAN reactor treating ammonium-rich wastewater day 121 | place: Ireland: Galway | collected 2017-05-16 | reverse complement strand
TCTTCGCGATCACCGGCGACGCGTTCCTGGTCTTCACCAGCAACATCTTCGCGATCCTCGGCCTGCGCTCGCTCTACTTCGCTCTGGCCGGGATGATCGAGCGCTTCCGCTACCTGAAGGTCGCGCTGTCGGCGGTGCTGGTGATCGTCGGCGTCAAGATGCTGACCCACGTCCAGCTCAAGGCGTGGCTCGGCCCCAACTTCAACCTGTACCTGCTCGCCGTCGTGATCAGCGTGCTGGCCGCCGGCGTCGGCGTGTCGCTGTGGACGACCCGCAGCGAGGCGAACGGGCAGTCGGCCTAGGACGTCAGGCCCGGGCCGTCAGACCCTCTGCTCCATCAGCACGAGGTACTGGATCTGTGCCCAGGGCACCAAGATCTGGCTGACCACCGTCTCGATCTGCCCGCCCTCGGAGACGGTGCGCTGCACCTCGAACACCAGGCCCACCGCGTCCGAGTGCTGGACCGTCACGTCGTGCCAGGCGTTGGCGGCGGTGACCAGCTCGCGGATGCGGACTCCGACGGTCAGCGCTCCCTTGTCGGCCATCGCCGCCCTCCCCTGCCCGGACCGCGGCCCCTAGTCGTAGTACTCGAGGCCGAGGTGGGTGATCAGTTCTTCGCCGCGCAGGTGGCGCAGCGTGTTCTTCAGCTTCATGAGCTGGATGAAGACGTCGTGCTCGGGGTACAGGCCGGGCGCCGTCTGCGGGCTCTTGAAGTAGAACGACAGCCACTCCTGGATGCCGCTCATGCCGCAGCGCGAGGCGAGGTCCGAGAAGATCGCCAGGTCGAGCACGATCGGCGCCGCCAGGATCGAGTCGCGGCACAGGAAGTCGACCTTGATCTGCATCGGGTAGCCCATCCACCCGAAGATGTCGATGTTGTCCCAGCCTTCCTTGTTGTCGCCGCGCGGCGGGTAGTAGTTGATCCGCACCACGTGGTGGATCTTGCCGTACAGGTCCGGGTAGAGCTGGGGCTGCAGGATCTGCTCGAGCACGCCGAGCTTGCTGACTTCCTTGCTCTTGAACGACTCCGGGTCGTCGAGCACCTCGCCGTCGCGGTTGCCGAGGATGTTCGTCGAGTACCAGCCGTTCATGCCCAGCAGGCGGGCCTTGAAGCCGGGCGCCAGCAGGGTCTTCATGAAGGTCTGGCCGGTCTTGAAGTCCTTGCCGCTGATCGGGGTGCCGGTCTTCTTCGCCAGCTCGACCATCGCCGGGAAGTCGCCCGACAGGTTGGGGGCGCCGTTGTTGTACGGGATGCCCTCCTTGATCGCGCAGTAGGCGTAGATCATCGACGGCAGGATGTCGGGGTGGCTCTCGTCGAGGCCCTTCTCGAAGGCCGCGAGCGACGAGTGGACCTCTCCGGCCTGGCGGTAGACCTCGGTGGAGCCGCACCACACCATGACCATGCGGTCGAGGTTGCGCTCCTTCTTGAAGCGCGCGATGTCGTCGCTGACCTGCTCGGCCAGGTCGCGCTTGCTCTTGCCCTTCTTGACGTTCGGGCCGTTGAGCTTCTTGACGTACTGGGGGTCGAACACCGCGGGCCACGGCTTGACGCCCTCGAGGAAGCCCCTGAGGGGCTCCAGGTGCGAGGCGTCGAGCACGCCCGCCTTCTTCGCGGCCTCGTAGGCGCTGTCCGGGTAGACGTCCCAGCCGCCGAACTCGATGTCCTCGAGCCGCGCAAGCGGCACGAAGTCCTTGACCAGCGGCGAGCGGTTGTCGGTGCGCTTGCCGAGCCGGATCGTGCCCATCTGGGTCAGGCTTCCGATCGGCTTCGCGATTCCCTGCCGCGCCGCCTCCACGCCCGCCACGAAAGTCGTCGCCACCGCGCCCATGCCCGGCAGCAGAACGCCCAGCTTTCCGCTCGCCGGCTTGATGTCCCGGCCCTTGCCGTTCGTCATGTCGAAAGACTCCTCCGGGGTCCGTGGAACCGGGCCCTACGAAACGCGGATGGTAGCACGCGGGGTGCTAGGGGCCGACCCGGCCCTCCCGCTCGAGGAACGCCAGCGCCGCGCTGGTCAGTTCGCGGTCGTGGCGGGGGCCCACGAAGCGCTTCTCCCCGACGTGGTAGTGCAGGATGCCCGAGCGTGGCAGCCGCTCCTCGGTCTCGAAGGAGTAGAAGAGCAGGATCCGTCCCTCGCGAGGGAATCCGCTGTCGTCGAAGAAGCTCAGCCTGAGGTCGCGCAAAGTGGGTTGTCGAAGTGGGTGCGCATCGACCGCCAACCACGTGAGCGGGATCTGGCCCGGCGTGGAGTGGTGAAGCGCGAGTCAAGATAGGGATCGCTGCTCGCCACTGTCAAGATGAAGCGCGCCCGCCATCGACGCCATCGCGCGCGTGTCGTTGCGGCGTCGCCGCGCCAGTCGTCCGCGCAGCGCTGCGGCTTTTTTTCGTCCACGACTGGAGCGCTCGCCAGGGCCCTCACCACGACTCGCGCCGCAGCGCAAGGGGCTGCTTGCGGATCGGGAGTACGCCCGAAAGTGGAAGTGTCGCGCGTGGCGCCGCGCGCTACGGCCGCGGGCGCTGTCCCAGGCTGCGCAGCGCGAGCCGAAAGAAACCGGCGATCGACTCGCTGTCTCCCAGCTCGAGGCGCAGGAAGGTCTTGCCGATCGGGTCCCACGCCGATCCGTCGCGCAGCAGCACGACCATCGGCCACGGCGAGACGTCGCGCAGCGGCGAACGCGCCGTCTCGATCCAGCGCCCGCCGAGCCGCTTCACCATCACTTCGCCCACGTAGCAGCCCAGCACGAACAGGGCCTCGGCCACGTCTTCGGCGGTGTAGCCGTCCTCGCGCAGGCTCTCGACCTGGACGTCGACCTCCTCGAGGCTCTGGGCGGAGTAGTCGAGCGCCATGTCGAACTCCTCCCACGCCGCGCGCACGGCGAGCTTCGCGTGGTGGGTGGCGTTGTCGGCGTTGGCGGGGTACTTGAGCGCGAGCGACTTCAAGCCGAAATGGTAACCGCTTCGGGCCGCAGGAACTCGGCCACGAAGGCCGTCGCGGGGCGGCACGCGATGTCCTCCGGCGTCCCCTCCTGCTCGACGCGGCCGTCGTTGAGGACCGCGACCCGGTGCGCCAGCGACAGCGCCTCCTCCTGGTCGTGGGTGACGAACACGCTGGTCAGTCCGATCTTGTCGTGCAGTCCGCGCAGCCAGGCACGAAGTTGCCGCCGCACGCGCGCGTCGAGCGCGCCGAACGGCTCGTCGAGCAGCAGCACCCGTGGCTCCACCGCGAGGGCGCGCGCCAGCGCCACCCGCTGCCGCTGGCCGCCCGAGAGCTGGGACGGGTAGCGGTCGGCCATCCAGCCGAGCTGCACGAGTTCGAGCAGTTCCTGCACGCGCCCGCGCAGATCCCCTTCCGTGGGCCGCGTGGCGCGCCCACGCACGCGCAAGCCGAAGGCGACGTTCTCGAAGACGGTCATGTGGCGGAACAGCGCGTAGTGCTGGAAGACGAAGCCGACGCGGCGCTCGCGGGCGTCCTGGCGGGTCGCGTCCTCGCCCGCGAACAGCACCTGCCCCGCGTCCGGCCGCTCCAGCCCCGCGATGATCCGCAGCAGGCTGGTCTTGCCGGAGCCCGACGGGCCGAGCAGCGCCACCAGGCTGCCGGTCTCGACCTTGAGGCTGACGCCGTCCAGCGCCTGGTGGCTGCCGAAGCGCTTGCGGATGTCCCGGACCTCGATGCTCATCGCGAGCCCCCGATGCGGCGCTCCAGCAGCGCCTTCGCGACCAGCGTGCCGATGGCGAGGAAGGCCAGCAGCGACGCGACGGCGAAGGCCGCCTGGAAGCGGTATTCGTTGTAGAGGATCTCCACGTGCAGCGGCAGCGTGTTGGTCAGGCCGCGGATGTGCCCGGAGACCACGGACACGGCACCGAACTCGCCCATCGCCCGCGCGTTGGCGAGGATCACGCCGTACAGCAGGCCGAAGCGGATGTTGGGCAGCGTCACCCGCCAGAACATCTGGAAGCCCGACGCGCCCAGCGTGCGCGCGGCCTCCTCCTCGTCGCGGCCCTCGGACTCGAGCAGCGGGATCAGCTCGCGGGCGACGAACGGCAGGGTCACGAAGAGCGTCGCCAGCACGATCCCCGGCACGGCGAAGATCACCTTGACCCCGTGCTCCGCGAGCGCCGGCCCGAACAGGCCCTGGCGCCCGAACAGCAGCACGAAGACGAGGCCGGCGATCACGGGCGAGACGGCGAACGGCAGGTCGATCAGCGCCAGCAGCAGGCGCCGGCCGCGGAAGTCGAAGCGGGCGATCAGCCACGCCGCGGCCACGCCGAAGACGGTCACCAGCGGCACGGACAGCGCCGCCACCTTCAGCGTCAGCCACAGCGCGGCCCGCGCCTCCGGCTCGGAGACGGCCGCGGCCCAGGCGTCTCCTCCCTTCGACAGGGCTTCCGCGAACACCGCCACCAGCGGCACGAACAGGAACAGGCCGAGGAAGACCAGCGCGGCGGCGGTCAGCGCGAGCCGCACCGGGCGGCTGTCCTCGCTGGCCGACAGCCCCGCCCCGGCCAGCGGCTGGGCCCGCCGCGCCGCGACGATCGCGCTCACGACGCCGCCTCGCCCAGCGAGCGCCGCACGCTCCACGCCTGCAGCGTGCCGATCGCCAGCAGCAGCAGCAGCGAAGCGAACAGCATGACCAGCGCGATCGCGGTGGCGCCGGCGTAGTCGTACTGCTCCAGCTTGGTCATGATCAGCAGCGGCGCGATCTCGGTCTTCATCGGCATGTTGCCGGCGATGAACACGACCGACCCGTACTCCCCCAGCGCCCGCGACAGCGCCAGCGTGACGCCGGTCAGCCATGCCGGCAGCAGCGTCGGCAGCACCACCCGCCACAGCGTCTGCGCGCGGCCGGCGCCGAGCGAGGCGGCCGCCTCCTCGGCGTCGGTGCCCATCTCCTCGATCACGGGCTGCAGCGTGCGCACGACGAACGGCAGCCCGATGAAGGTGAGCGCGACGGTGATGCCGATCTCGGTGAACGCCACCTTCACGCCGAGCGGCTCCAGGTGGCGGCCGATCCAGCCGTTGGGGCCGTAGAGCGTCGTCAGCGTGATGCCGGCGACGGCCGTCGGGAGCGCGAACGGCAGGTCGACCAGCGCGTCGACCAGCCGCTTGCCGGGAAACGGGTAGCGCACCAGCACCCAGGCCACCAGGAGGCCGAACACGCCGTTGAGCGCCGCCGCCGCCAGCGAAGCGCCGAAGCTGAGACGGTAGGCGGCCAGCGCGCGCGCGTCGGTCACCGTCGCCCAGAACGCGGCCGGCCCCAGCGAGGCCGCCTTCGCCGCCAGCGCCGCCAGCGGCAGCAGCACCAGCAGCCCCAGGAAGGCGGAGGTCACGCCCAGCGACAGCGAGAAGCCGGGCAGCACGCTCTGGCGCCGCAGCAACGCGCGCACCTAGCGCCCCGCGGCGTAGATCTGGTCGAACGTGCCGCCGTCGTCGAAGTGCGCGGCCTGGGCCTTCGCCCAGCCGCCGAAAGCCTCGTCGATGGTGAAGGTCGTCGTCTTCGGGAACTGCGCCGCGAACTTCGCGGCGACGCCCGCGTCGCGCGGACGGAAGTAGTGCTTCGCGGCGATCGCCTGGCCGGCCGGCGAATAGAGGAACTCGAGGTAGGCCTCGGCCGCCTTGCGCGTGCCCTTGCGGTCGACGACCTGGTCGACGACGGCGACGCTGGGCTCGGCGAGGATCGTCAGCGGCGGCAGCACGATCTCGAACTTGTCGGGGCCGAGCTCCTTGACCGCCAGCAGCGCCTCGTTCTCCCAGGCCAGCAGCACGTCGCCGATGCCGCGCTGGACGAAGGTGTTGGTCGAACCGCGCGCGCCCGAGTCGAGCACCGGCACGTTGCGGAAAATCCGGGTCACCAGGTCCTTCGCCTTCGCCTCGGTGCCGCCGGGCTGGCGCAGCGCCCAGCCCCAGGCCGCGAGGTAGTTCCAGCGCGCTCCCCCGCTGGTCTTCGGGTTGGGCGTGATCACCTGCACCCCGGGCTTGCCGAGATCGCCCCAGTCGCGGATGCCCTTCGGGTTGCCCCTGCGGACCAGGAACACGATCGTCGAGGTGTACGGCGCGCTGTTGTGCGGCAGCCGCCGCTGCCAGCCGGCGGGGAGCAGGCCGCCGACCTTGTGCAACGCGTCGACGTCCCAGGCCAGGGCGAGGGTGACCACGTCGGCCTCGAGGCCGTCGATCACCGCCCGCGCCTGCTTGCCCGAGCCGCCGTGCGACTGCTGGATCGCGAGGGCCTGCCCCGTCTTCTGCTTCCACTCGCGGGCGAAGGCCGCGTTGACCTCCTGGTACAGCTCGCGGGTCGGGTCGTAGGAGACGTTCAGCAGCGTGGTCTGGGCGCCCGCGGCGGGCGCGATCACGGCGGCCGCCAGGGTGAGGAGTCGGATCTTCGTGCGCTTCATCGTGATGTGCTCCCGCTTGGGTCTAGAACGCCACCTGCAGCCGCCACAGCAGCGCGTTCTCGGTCTCGCGGTCGCCGCCGCCGGCGGCGCCGCCCTCGAACGTCGTGCGCTCGAAGTCGAGCGCCTGGCGGACGTTCTTCGTCAGGTACCAGTTGAGGCCGACGCCGACGGCGAGCGCCGCGCGCGCCGAACGCGCGGGGTCGGCGAAGCCGCCGGTGAAGACGGCGTCCTCCGCGTCGAACCCGGAGACGCGCGCGACCAGTTCCCAGGCCCCGCGCCCGCCCTTGACCGGGTCGAACGCGCGGGAAGGGCTGACCGCGCCGAGCCCGGATTTCTCGCCGGTGAGCACGAAGCCCGCACCGACCGTCCACGCCGCGAGCGCCACGCGATCACGGGCCGCGCCGCGCACGACCTCCTGTTCGTTGCGCACGTACTCGGCGAAAGCCCCGAACGGGCCCGCCGTGAAGCTGGCCTGGGGTGCCACACGAGTGCGGCCACCGCCGGCCGTGGTGCCGGCCGCGTACTGGAAGTACACGGCCTGGGCGGTCGTGCGCTGGGTCGGCAGGCTTCCCTTCTGCGTGCCGGTGGTCGCGCCAACGCCGAATCCCAGCCCTTTCAGGCCGCCCTCCGACTTTCGGAACGGACGCAGGAAGAGGCGTGCGGCCAGGTCCTTCGAGTCCGTGGTGTCGTTGTCGATCGACCCGCCGTCGGGACCGCCGTTGAGCAGCGCGAGCGCGTACTGGGCAGGTCCCGCCTCGCCGAGCACCTGGAGCCCCACGTCACGGTTGGGCACCAGGCCGCTGGCCAGCGAGCGCTCGATGAAGAGCGTCGCCGAGCCCGACTGCAGGCGCTCGAACGCGAGAGGGACCTTGAACTTCCCCGCTCGCAGGCGCAACGCGGGAGAACGCTTGACGTCGATGTAGGCATCCTGGATCGTGGGCGCGCTGCCGCCGAGGTCGGGAACGAAGGTCGCCTCGAAGGACTTCCCCGCGGTGATCTGCAACGAGGGCCGCACCCGTCGCAGCGTGAAGGTGTCCGTCACCAACTCGGCGTCGTCGGCGAGCCCGAACCGGCCGTCGACCTGCGCGTAGCCGTAGAAGCGCACCTTCCAGCTTCCGTCCGCCGAGCTGATCGAGAAGCCGTCGGCGCCGGCCTGCACCTTCGGCGGCGGCGCCGGCGCCTCGTCCGCGGCGCCCGCCGCTCCCGCCAGCAGCAGGAGCGCCCCCATCCAAATGCCCATTATCCTGGTAGACATTTTCCCTAACCGTCCTTTCAGGCCTTGGCGGCGGCAGTTGCCGCAGAGGCGGCCCGGCGGTTCTCCACCAGGCGGGTGTTGCGGACCACGAGGTCGGCCAGCGAGGTGTGGTCGAGGATGCCGGCGGCGGCGTTGCGGACCTGCAGGAAGACGTCGAACAGGCCGGCGTGGCGGGGTTCGGTGCGGACCCGGTGCTCCAGCTCCGCGGCGTCGCCGAACGGGGCCAGCGGCCCGTCGATGATGCGGATGACGTCGCCCAGCTGGATCTCGTCGGGCGGCCGGCGCAGCCGGTAGCCGCCGTCGCGTCCGCGCTGGCTGCTGACGATGCGGCCGTGCTTCAGGCCGACCAGGATCGCCTCGAGGAACTTGACCGGGATCTCCTCGGCCTCGGCGATCTCGTGGATCTTGACGAGGCCGCCATCCCAGCGTTCGGCCAGGAAGGTCAGCGCCTTGAGTGCGTAGAGCCCGCGACTGGAGATCCTCATGCCACTTCCACTATCCCCACAGATGTCATAGAGTATTGAACAGGACCGATCGCGTGTCAAGCGGGGGCCGGCGGCAGGCGTCAGACGTCGCGACGGCCGATCGTGGTGGGCGGCGTCGCCAGCAGCTCGGCGTAGAGCGCCATCAGGGCCCGGCAATGGGCCGCGGTGTCGAGGCCCGACTCGAAGCGCGCGCGGGCAGCCGTCCCCATCCGCCGTCGCGAGTCGCCGTCTTCGACCAGGTCCGCGAGGGCCGTGCCCAGGGCCACCGCGTCGCCGATCGGCACCAGCTTCCCCTCGCGCCCATCCTCGACGATCTCGGCCGCAGCGCCGGCCGGGGTGACCACCAGGGCCAGGCCGGCCGCCATCGCCTCGATCATCGCGATCGAGAGCCCTTCGTCGCGGGACGGCAGCACGAAGATGTCCGACTCGCGCAGCAGCTCGCGCACGGCCTGCTCGTCGAGCCAGCCCGGCACCACGACCCGGTCGCCGAGGCCCAGTTCCTCGACGCGCCGGCGTACGGCCACGGCGTCGCCGCGCCCGGCCACGCACGCGCTCCAGCGGCCCGCCCTCAAGCGCGGCGAGGCCAGGGCCTGGAGCAACTCCGGCAGCCCCTTGCTCGCCTCCAGGCGCCCGAGGAACACGATACGGGGGGCGGCCGCCGCGTCCGGTCGCCGGGGCGCTCCGGGGTCGGGCGCGCCGTTGATGACGACGCGCATGCGGTCGTGCGGCAGTCCCAGTGCTTCAGCGACCGGCTCCACCCACCGCCGGCCCAGCACGACGACGCGATCGGCGGAACCCAGGATGCGCGTGATCACGTCGCGGAGCGGACGCGGCAGCCGCGCGCGGAAGGCCAGGAAGTCGTCCGGGAGGTGGAGGTGCAGGATGACGGGCAGCCGCAGGGCCCGGCCCAGCGCCACGACGATCGACTTGCGCAGGACGCTGCCGCGCGACGCCATGTGCACGTGCAGCAGCAGCGCCCGGCCTGCGAGCCGCGCCAGCAGGATCGTCCCGCTCGCGCGCAGCAGGTAGAAGGGCGACAGGGCCGTCACGTTCGGGCCGTAGGGATCGACCACCTGCATCGGCGGCTCGACGCCGAGACGCTGCCATTCGCGGACGACGGCGCGGGTGAGTCGTCCCATGCCACCCCGCTCGTCGCCTCCACCCGGAGCCGCGACCAGGATGAAGGCCCGGTTCAAGGGGTCGGTCGCGGGGCCAGGTTGCGGTAGAAGCCGATGCCGAAGTACAGCCGGTCGTCGTCGCGGCCCGAGTCGAACTCTCGGCGGGCGTAGCCGGCGCTGAACCGCACGGCTCCGAAGCGGTCGGGCACCTCCGCGTACTCGGCGGCCACGCCCACGGAGTACCCGCGCACGTCGTCGTTGCCGTGCCCGGTCAGCTCGAGGCCCAGGTGCCAGGCCCGGGTCCGCGCGCCGTCGCCGAGTTGTCGCATCCACGTGGTGCGCGCCCACACGTAGTCGGTGGCGCTCCCGAAGCCTGCGAAACCGGAAAGGTACGAACGAGCGTCCGGCTGCACGAGACCGAAGGCCTGGACCGCCAGGCCGTACTGGGTCTCCTTCTCCCGAAGGGACCCGCGCCAGGTGGTTTCGCTCCGCACGTCGAGCCCGGAGCCGACGGAGAAGTACCGGCGCTCCGTCGCGCGCCGGTAGAAGGCCCCGACGAACAGCCCGGGAGTACGCCGCGTCGCCTCGCCCACCTGCTCCAGCGTCCGGTCGTAGAGAAAGCTCCCCGCTGCGCGCACGCCCCAGCCGTCGCGCCGGTCCGTCCGGAACACGAAAGCCCCCGACACGTAGCCGTAGCGAGTCGCCTCGTGCCCCTCCCAGCCGGCACTGATCTCGGAAGTCCGGCCCGAGGGCAGTTCCGCGGAGGTCTGAGCCGCACAGGGCATGGCCGGGCCGAGAACGAACGGCACGCACCACGCGAGCGTGAGCCGAGCAAGTCGCATCGTGAAGGAACCTCAGGGCGGAGTCTAGCAGCGGACCCTCGGAACACTCGCCGCCCGTGCTACCGTCCGGCTGTGATCGCGCCGGCACGCCCCCCTGTGCCCCGTCGAATCTTCCCGGCGCTCACCGTCGGCTGGCTCGTCGGCCTGCTGACCCTGTTCACGTTCGTCGACGACGCGGTCACCGCGGTGCCCGCGCTGACCGCGGGCCGCGCGTTGTTCGTGGTTCTCGCAGGCCTGCTGGCCGCGCGGTGGGCGACCGAGCCCGCTGCCCTCCCGCGTCCGGGCCGGGTCGAAGCCGTGATGACGGCCTACGTCGCCCTCCTGCTCGCGTCGTGGGCCCGGACCCTGCCGGGCAAGTCGGTCGAGACGCTGCGCCTCGACGGCGTGTTGGTGCTCGAGGGCTACGTGATGCCCTTCGCGGCCTACGCCTTCGGCCGCGTCGCGGCCGCGGACGGGCTGAGCCTGCGGCGTGCGAGCGGGTGGCTCGCCGGCGCCGCCGGCGCGTACCTCGCTCTCGTCGGCTGGCTGGAGTGGGCCGCCCATCTCGAGGTCTTCGCGCCGAGGACGCTCGAGGTCCTGCACCCCGAGCGGGTGAGTGGCCCGTTCACCAACCCGATGACGTACGGCATGGCCTGTTCGGCGCTCGGGTTCCTGGCCCTCGCGCTGGCCTCGGTGACCGACTCGATGCGGTCGCGGATGGCCGCAGCCGGGCTCGGTGGCGGCCTGCTCCTGGCCGCGATCCTGTCGGCCGGCCGCGGCGTGTGGTTGGGGCTCGCCGTCGGGCTCCTCTGGTCGCTGGTTCGCCGGCCTCACGGCGGTCGAGTGCTGCTGGCGGCGGTCGGAGTCGGCATCGCTCTGGTCGGGGCCGGCAGCGGGTTCCGAAGCGCGAGGGATGCGGGCCCTCGAGCCGAGACGGGAGTCGCTCCGCCGGTCACGACCGCCGAGGCCACGGCGTCGCCGGAGCCGTCGACAGGGCCCGGGACGCAACCCGGACCGCCCCCGCCGCCGGTCACGCCGCCGACCTCGACGTCCGCTCCTCCACCCGTCGTGCTCAGCTACGCCGAGCGGCTGACGGAAGTCAGTCCGATCCAGAGCCGGATCGGGATCTGGGCGGTCACGGCCAGCATGATCGTCGAGCGTCCGCTGCTCGGCTTCGGCTTCGCCTCGGACACGCTCGTGCGCCTCAAGCCTCACTACGCGCCGATCTCCGCCCGCGTCCCCGTCGAGTGGGCCGACTGGCCGGTGGTGCCCCACAACGACTTCCTCTTCCTGCTCGTCACCTGCGGCCTGCCCGGCCTCGCGATTCACGTCGGCCTGCTGCTCGTCCTGTGGGCCGATCTCCGACGGGCGACGGCGGCGGCCGATCCGCTGCGCGCCGCCGTCGGCGTGGCCGCGAGCGCGTTCTTCCTCGCTCTGCTCGTGAACGCGCAGTTCATGGACCTCGCCTATGCGTGGCAGCCTCAGGCCCTGTTCTTCTACCTGGCCGGGCTGCTCCGCGAATCCGGCCGGTGACGCCACGCCGGCCGCGCGTGCTGCTGCTGCTCCACGGGCTCGGGCGGGGAGGCGCGGAGTGGTCGGTCGTGCGACTCGCCGCCGGGCTGCTGGCACGGGGCTGCGAGGTCCGGGTCCACGCCTGGAAGATCGGCGGGCCGCTGCTCGGGGAACTCGAAGCGGCAGGAGTCGCGGCCTGCGCGCCGTCGACGCCACCGCTGGGCCTCGCGCGGCTGCGCGTGCCGGCGGCGCTCGCGCGCGTGGCCCGCGAGTGGCGCGCGGACCTCGTCCACGCCCACCTGTCGGATGCCGCCACGCTCGGCGTCGCCGTCCAGACGCTCACCGGCATCCCGTGCGTGGTGACCCACCACAGTCCGGATCTCGTCGACACGGTGGGCGCTCCCGGCAGCCTGTATCGGCGCCTCCGGCTGCGGTTGCTCGTCTCCTCGGCCCGCCGAGCGGCTCGCAATCTGGCCGTTTCGGATGCGGTGCGCGAGGCGCTGGTCGGAGCGGGAGCCTGCAGCGCCGGCGAGGTCGAGCGGGTTCACAACGCGATCACGAGCCCGACCGAGAGCCAACTCGCGGCCGCGCGCGCCGAGCGGCGGGAGCGGGCCGCAGGGCAGGGACCGCTGCGCCTGGCGTTCGTGGGCCGGCTCGCGCCGAGCAAGGGGGTGGCCACGCTGCTCGCGGCGCTCGCGCAGGCCCGCGCACGGGGCGCCCGCTGCGAGTTGGTGGTGGTCGGCGACGGACCCGAGGCAGCCCCGTGCGCGCAACTGGCGGACGGGCTCGGCCTCGCCGAGGCCGTGACCTGGGTCGGCGCGACGTCCGACGTGGCCTCCCACCTGGCGCGCGCGGACGTCTACGCGTCGGCCTCGACGATCGAAGGCGAGCCCCTGGCCGTGCTCGAAGCGCAGTCCTGGGAGCTGCCGGTGGTCGCAACGGACATCACGGGGCACCGTCCCCTGGTGGCCGAGGCCGGCCTGCTGGTTCCCGTCGGGAACGTCGCGGCGATGGCCGAGGCGATGCTGTCCCTGGCTGCGGACGCCGCGCGACGCGAAGCGCTGGGACGTCGCGGCCGCCGCAACTCGGAGGGGCGCTCGCCGGCGGCGGTGGCGGATCGCCACCTCGAGATCTACGAGAGGGTGCTCAGCGGGCGCCGCGCCCCGAGAGGACTGCAGGCAGGGTCCGCATCAGGATGAGCAGGTCGCGGGCCAGGCTCCAGCGCTCCAGGTAGTCGAGATCGAGCAGCACCCATTCGTGGAAGTCGATCTCGTTGCGCCCGCTGACCTGCCACAGGCCGGTCAAGCCCGGCTTGATCGTCAGGCGGCGGCGCTGCCACTCCTCGTAGCGCGCGACCTCGTCGAGAAGCGCGGGGCGCGGGCCGACCAGCGCCATGTCGCCGCGGACGACGTTGACGAGTTGCGGCAGCTCGTCGAGGCTGAACCGGCGCAGCAGGCGCCCGATCGGCGTCACCCGCGGGTCGCCCGACATCTTGAACACGGGGCCGCTCATCTCGTTGTGCTCGAGGAGCGCCGGCTTGTGCTCGTCCGATCCCGGCCGCATCGTGCGCAGCTTCAGCATGCGAAACGGGCGTCCGGCCAACCCCGCGCGGCTCTGGACGAAGAAGGCCGGGCCGCCGTCGTGAAGCCGGACGGCCACTGCGCAGGCGACGAGCAGGGGCGTGGCCAGCAGCAGCAGGAGGCCTGCGGCGAGGGCGTGCATCGGCCGGCGGAAGGCCAGCGCCAGCTCGCGCAACGGGCCCATCGTGTCGAGCAACTCGGGCGCCGCCTCGTGGGACGCGCAGCGCCGGAGCAGGGCGCGACCGAACATCCGGGCCGCGAACGGCAGGCCCAGCCAGAGGTAGCGTCGCGCCAGGCGGCGCGGCTCGTGCAGCAGCCGGTGCAGCCACTCGAGCCCGAGGCGCTGAACGACGCGACCGGCCCTGGGCGCGGCCCCCGAGGCGAAGCTGAAGACGTAGCCCACGCCGATCCACCAGGCCCCGGGCCGCAGGCCGCGCAGCCGCGCGATGACCTGCTCCTGCTTCGGGCTGCCGAGCCCCACGAAGACGAGGTCGGGATCGACACGGCGCACGCGATCCACCAGTTGGTCCCAGGCCTGCGGATCGTTCTCGAAACCGGGGGCGGGCGCTTCCGTGGCGATCCGGAGATCGGGATGCCGCTCCCGGAGCCGCTCGGCGGTGCGCGCCGCGGTGTCCGCCTCGCCACCGATCAGGAGCACTTGCCAGCGCGCGACGGCGGCGGCGGCACACGCCGCAGCCAGCAGGTCGGAGCCCGTGACGCGCTCGGGCAACGGCGTTCCCTGCAGCCGGCTGGCCCAGACGATCGGCATCCCGTCGGCCACCACGACGTCCGCCCGCTCGGTCAGTGCACGGAACTCCGGGTCCGCGTGGCAGCGCCGCAGGTGATCGAGGTTGAGGGTTTGCACCTGCCCGCCGGTGCGGTCGTCGACCATGGCGGCCACGAGCTGGTCGACGCGAGCCGCATGAAGGCGAACGCCGAGCAGTCGGATCTCGGGGAGCGACACGGCCCCGGGCGGGCGATCGGCCATGAGCGCACGAAGTCTAGCGGACGCGAGCCCGTCCCGGCCGACCACAGGCGAGGCCCGCACCCGACGCCTGCGCGGTCTCGGCCGTCAGATAGGCGACGGCGGCGCCGGCGGCACCCCAGTGCGGCCCCAGAGCCGCACAGGTGAGGGCTCCCACGAGCACGCGGCCGCCCGAGGCCCGCGGCAACCACGTGTCGCGACCGGCTGCCACCAGGGCGTGCAGCCAGACGTTGCCGGCGAACAGCGGCAGGAGCGCCACGCTCAGCACCCGCAGCGGACCGATCGCGGCCTCGAAGCCGGGGCCGAACAGGACGCGCACGAGCCAGGGGCCAGCCCAGAAGAGCCCCGCGCCGAGCCCCGCCGCCAGCAGCACGGCGGTCGCCAGCGTGCGCTCCAGCGCCGCTCGGCCGCCCGTCCTCGCTTCCCTGGTCAGTGCCGGCATCGCGCCCGCACTGATGGCGTTGGGCAAGGAGGCGAGCGCTTCGACGAATCGCAACGCCACGGCGAACGCCCCGGCGACGAGGTCGCCCGCCACGAGCCGCAGAACCAGCAGCTCGACCCGCATCCCGAGCAGGAAGAAGGCGGAGTGCAGGGCCAGCGGAGCGGCCCGCCGCAACAGCGCGGTGACGGTTTCCGGCTCGGCGGCGCCGCGGCCCTCGGCCCGCCAGGCCAGGGCCAGCGCGGCGAGTGCCACCGGCAACGCCGCGAGCGCTTGAAGCGCGGCGATGCCGGCCGGCGTCGGCGCAGCGCCCGCGGCGACCAGCACGATCGCCAGCAGTCCCCCTCGTTGCGCGATCAGCAGCGCGGCATCCTGCAGCGGATGGCCGAGGCTGCGAAGGCCGGCGCCGAGGAAGTCGACCCAGCCTCCGAGCACCATCGCGAGGAGAAGGAACCCCAGCGTGCCCGAGAGCGGGAGAACGGCGAGGGCCAGCCCGGCCACGGCGAGGCTGGGCACGACCCGGGCGCGGCTCAGGGTCGCCAGCCGCAGCCGGCCTCCGACGACGTCGCGGGACGCAAGACCCAGCAGGCCGAAATCCGCCCCGGTGGCGACCACCGACGCGACCGCGCCCAGCGCAGCGAACTCCCCGTAGCCTGCCAGGCCGAGCGCTCGCGCGATCAGCACCTGCGCGCCGATCCCGAGCAGACGGCCGACCAGTTCCGCGCCGAGTCGCACGGCGCTCCCCGCCGTCGCCCTCTCGGCAGGGCGCCCGACGGACTCGTCCGGCGCAGCGGTCTCCACCGACCGGAGTGTCCCACGCGCCGCAGGCGAACGCGCGAGCGCCGGGCCGCGGCTCGGGCCTAGGAGGAGGCGTCCGCCTCGTAGCCGAGGTGCGGGGCCAGCCAGCGCTCGACCTCGCGCAGCGGCAGGCCGCGGCGACGCTGGTAGTCCTTGACCTGGTCGCGCTCGAGCAGGCCGACGTTGAAGTACTTCGCCTGCGGGTGCGAGAGGAACCAGCCGCTGACCGAGGCCGCGGGCATCATCGCCAGGCTCTCGGTCAGCGAGATCCCGGCCCGCGGCTCGGCCTGCAACAAATCGAAGAGCGTGCGCTTGGCGGTGTGGTCGGGGCACGCGGGGTAGCCCGGCGCCGGGCGGATGCCGCGGTACTGCTCGCGGATGAGAGCGTCGACGTCGAGCGGCGCCTCGGCTTCGTAACCCCAGGCGCGGCGCGCGCGCTGGTGCAGCCACTCGGCGCCCGCCTCGGCCAGGCGGTCGGCCAGGGCCTTGGCGAGGATCGAGCGGTAGTCGTCGTGGTCGGCCTCGAAGCGGGCGACGATCGCGTCGAGCCCGAGGCCGGCGGTGATCGCGAAGGCGCCGAGGTAGTCCGCCCTGCCGCTCTCGCGCGGCGCGACGAAGTCCGCGAGCGCGAGGTTCGCCTCGTTCTCCCCCTTGTCCATCTGCTGCCGCAGCGTGTGGACCTCGGCCGCGACGTGGCCGCGGGTCTCGTCGGTGTAGAGCTCGATGTCTTCGCCCACCGCGTTGGCCGGCCAGAAGCCCCAGGCCGCCCGCGCCTTCAGCTCGCCGCCGGACACCAGCTCGGCCAGCAGCTTCTGGCCGTCGTCGAACAGCTCCTTCGCCTTGGCGCCCCACTGCGGGTTCTCGAAGATCTTCGGGTAGGTGCCGCGCAGCTCCCAGGTGACGAAGAACGGCGTCCAGTCGACGTAGGGCACGAGTTCCGCGAGCGGGACGTCTTCGGCGCGGGCGCCGAGGAACGCGGGCACCGGCGGGACGTAGCCGTCCCAGTCGACCCGCGGCTTGCGCTGGCGCGCGACGTCGAGCGGCAGCAGCGGCTTTTCCGCGCGCTTCTTCGCGTGCGCCTCGCGCAGGCGCGCCTGCTCGGCGCGGTTCGCCAGGCCGAACTCCGCCCGTGCGGACTTGAGCGAGCTGGCCACGGTCACCGCCCGCGAGGCGTCCAGCACGTGGACCACGTCCTTCGAATAGTGCGGCGCGATCTTGACGGCGGTGTGGGCCTTGCTGGTGGTGGCGCCGCCGATCAGCAGCGGCAGGTCGAAGCCCTCGCGCTCCATCTCGCGGGCGACGTGGGCCATCTCCTCGAGCGAGGGCGTGATCAGGCCGGAGAGGCCGACCATGTCGACGCCGTGCTCGCGGGCGGCGGCCAGGATCTTCTCGCAGGAGACCATCACCCCGAGGTCGATCACCTCGTAGTTGTTGCAGGCCAGCACCACGCCGACGATGTTCTTGCCGATGTCGTGCACGTCGCCCTTGACGGTGGCCAGCAGCACCTTGCCCTCGGCGCGGCTGCCGGCCGCCTTCTCGGCCTCGAGGTAGGGCTGCAGGTACGCCACCGACTTCTTCATCACCCGCGCCGACTTCACGACCTGGGGCAGGAACATGCGGCCCGAGCCGAACAGGTCGCCGACCACGCTCATGCCCGCCATCAGCGGGCCCTCGATCACCGAGAGCGGGCGGCCGTACTTCTGCCGCGCCTCCTCGGTGTCGGGGTCGATGAAGTCGACGATGCCGTTGACGAGGGCGTGGGTCAGCCGCTCCTCCACGGTTCCGGAGCGCCAGGCGTCGGCCTTGACCTCCGCCTTGTCCTTGGCCTTGACCGATTCGGCGAACGCGATCAGCCGCTCGGTGGCGTCGGGCCGGCGGTCGAGCAGCACGTCCTCGACCCGCTCCAGCAGGTCCTTCGGGATCTCCTCGTAGACGCCGAGTTGGCCGGCGTTGACGATCGCCATGTCGAGGCCGGCGCGGATCGCGTGGTAGAGGAACGCGGTGTGCATCGCCTCGCGCACCGGGTTGTTGCCGCGGAACGCGAACGAGATGTTCGACACGCCGCCGCTGACCTTGGCGAAGGGCAGAGAGGCCTTGATCTGCCGGGTCGCCTCGATGAAGGCGACCGCGTAGCCGTTGTGCTCCTCGATGCCGGTGCCGACGGTCAGGATGTTGGGGTCGAAGATGATGTCCTGCGGCGGGAAGCCCACCTGCTCGGTGAGGATGCGGTAGGCGCGGGTGCAGATCGCCACCTTGCGCTCGACGGTCGTGGCCTGGCCTTCCTCGTCGAAGGCCATCACGATCACGGCCGCGCCGTAGCGGCGGACCAGCCTCGCCTTGGCGACGAAGTCGGCCTCGCCCTCCTTGAGCGAGATCGAGTTGACGATGCCCTTGCCCTGCAGGCACTTGAGACCCGCCTCCAGCACGGTCCACTTCGAGGAGTCGATCATCACCGGCACGCGGGCGACGTCGGGCTCGGCCGCGATCAGGTTCAGGAAGCGGGTCATCGCCGCCTCCGAGTCGAGCATCCCCTCGTCCATGTTGACGTCGATGATCTGGGCGCCGTTCTCCACCTGCTGGCGCGCCACCGCCACCGCGTCCTCGTACTTGTTCTCCTGGATCAGCTTCTGGAACTTCGGCGAGCCCGTGACGTTGGTGCGCTCGCCCACGTTCACGAAGTTGGTGTCCTCGGTGATCGTGAGCGGGTCGAGGCCGGACAGACGGAGGTGGTGGTCTCGCGCGGGCACGCGGCGGGGAGTCACGCCTCGCACCGCCTCGGCGATCGCCCGCACGTGGTCGGGGGTCGTGCCGCAGCAGCCGCCGACGACGTTCACGAAGCCGGCGCGTGCGAACTCGCCCAGCAGCCGCGACGTGTCCGCGGGCCCTTCCGGGAACCCGGTGGGCAGCAGCGGGTTGGGCAGGCCGGCGTTCGGGTAGGCGCTCGTGAAGATCGGCGCCAGGCCCGAGAGTTCCTCCATCAGCGGCCGCATCTCGGTGGCGCCCAGCGAGCAGTTGATGCCGATCGAGAACAGCGGCGCGTGCTGGAGCGAGGCCCACACGGCGGCCACGTTCTGCCCCGTCAGCATGCGGTCGTTGCCGGCCTGGATGAACGTGATCGAGGCCATCACCGGCACCCGCCGGGCGCCCTCGTCGAAGGCCTTCATGATCGCGAACAGCGCGGCCTTGAGATTGAGGGTGTCGGTCGTGGTCTCGGGCAGCAGGATGTCGGCGCCGCCGTCGAGCAGGCCGCGCACCTGCTCCTCGTAGGCTGCGGCGAGGTCGTCGAAGGTGACCTGGCGAGCGCCGGGGTCGTTGACGTCGCGCGACATCGAGGCCGTGCGGTTGGTCGGCCCCATCGAGCCGGCGACGAAGGCCACGCGCCCCGGGTGATCGCGGAGGAACCCGTCGGCCGCCCGACGCGCGGCGCGCGCCGCGGCGACGTTCAGGTCGTAGCAGCGGTCCTCGAGCTGGTAGTCGGCCTGCGAGATGCGGGTCAGGCTGAAGCTGTTGGTCTCGATGATGTCGGCGCCGGCCTCGAGGTAGAGACGGTGCACCTTCTCGAGTACGTCGGGCCGGGTCAGCGCCAGCACGTCGTGGTTGCCCTTGAGGTCCACGGGGTGTCGCTCGAAGTGGCCGCGCCGGTAGTCGTCCTCGGTCAGCCCCTCGCGCTGGAGCATGGTGCCCATCGCCCCGTCGATGACGACGATCCGCTCCTCGCACAGCGCCCGCAGCCGCTTCTCGATGTCTTCCATGGCGACGCGATTCTATCGCCCGGCCCCGGCGCATCCGGCGCGCCATGACACGCTTGCCGGCGGGCGGTCGTGGCATGCTGGGAGCGTGATCCGCTCCTGTCCCCGCTGCCAGCGCCGCAACCGCGTGCCGGCCCGCCACCTGGCCGACGAGGGCCGCTGCGGCGCGTGCCAGGCCACGCTGCCCCCGCTCGACGCGCCGCTCGACGTCGACGCCGCGCTGTTCGACGAGATCGTGTCCGGCGCAGCGGTCCCCGTCCTGGTCGACTTCTGGGCTGCCTGGTGTGCGCCGTGCCGTGCGGCCGCCCCGGAGGTGGCCGCGGCGGCCCGGGCGATGGCGGGCCGCGCGATCGTCCTCAAGGTGGACACCGAGCGCGAGGCGGACCTGGCCGCCCGCTTCGGCGTCTCCGGGATTCCCCACTTCGAGGTGTTGCGCGGCGGGGCGTCGTTGCGGGGCCGCTCCGGCTACCGCACGCGGACCGAACTCGAGGCCCTGACCCTCGGCTGACCGGGTCGACGGCGCAGGCCCTGCGCCGGAGAGGGGGCACGCGGCTTGCAATGGGCCGGCGTCGAGAGGTGGCCATGATCCGCATCGACCTGACGCCGCGCGAAGCCGACATGCTCGACACGGTCTGCCGCGACTACCTGATGGACCTGCGGATGGAGATCGCCGGCACCGACCGGATGGAGTTCCGCGAGAACCTGAAGCAGCAGGAGGTCTTCCTCAAGGAGCTGCTGAAGACGCTGGAGGCGCGCACCCCGAAGCGCGAGGCGGGCGCCGGCGAGGAGTGGCCGATCAGCCACTGAGCTGGCGGAAGCGTGTGGGAATCGAACCCACCGCCGAGGGTTTCACCCCCCGGCCCGACGGCTTTGAAGGCCGCGCGAGTCACCAGACCCGATGCGCTTCCGGCGGCGACGGAACTTTTACAGTCTAGCAGGCCATCCCCCCGCGCGGCCGCGCACGCCGGCTTCCTACAATGGCCGGCGTGCCGCATCCCAGGCTGAACGCCATCGTCTTCTGGATCGTGCAGGCCTCGGCCCTGCTCGCCTTCTTCGCTCCCGTCGACGCGTCGCTGCTGTTGCTCGCTTTCGCGTCCCACTATCTGCGGATGGCGGGCATCACGCTCGGCTTCCACCGCCACTTCGCGCACCGCGCACTCGAGCTCTCGCGGCCCGCCCGCTTCGCGCTGGCCTGGCTCGGCACCTCCGCGATGCAGAAGGGGCCGCTGTGGTGGGCGGGCAACCACGTCTACCACCACCAGAACGCCGACGCCGAGGGCGATCCCCACAGCCCGCGCCGGGTCGGCTTCTACCAGGCTCACGTCGGCTGGTTCCTGCACCAGGCGCGCTGGGAGACGCTGCCCCCCGACAACCCGGTGGCGCGCCACTTCTCCCGCTACCCGGAGATCGCCTGGCTCGAGCGCTTCTACGGGGTGCCGCCGACGCTGCTGGCCTTCGCGATGTTCGCGATCGGCGGCTGGCCGTGGCTGGTCTGGGGCTTCTGCGTGCCGACGTTCACCCTGGCCCACGCGACGTTCGCGATCAACACCGTGAACCACCTGTGGGGCACCCGCCGCTTCGACACGCCCGACGAGTCGCAACAACGCGCTGACCGCGGCGCTGACCCTGGGCGAAGGCTGGCACAACAACCACCACCGCTACCCCCGCGCGGTCCGCAACGGCTTCTACTGGTGGGAGTTCGATCCCGCGTGGTGGCTGGCGCGGGGGCTGGCCGCGCTGGGGCTCGCCTGGGACCTGAAGCCCGTGCCCGCCCACGTCTACGCGGAGGCGCGCGCGGGCCGCCTCCGCCGGGCGCCCGCGGCGCCGCCCCCGGAGGCCCTGACCGCCCTCGACTGACGCCCGACCGGAACGGCTTGACTTTCTACTCAAAACCGCTTCAGAATCTCTCCAGTGACGAAACCACTGGAGATCGCAGTCGTCGGCACCGGGATCGCCGGCCTGGCCAGCGCGTGGCTGCTGTCGCGCCGCCACCGGGTCACCGTCTACGAGGCGGCCGACCGGCCGGGCGGCCACGCCCACACCCACGACGTGACCGTCGACGGCGTGCGCTTCCCCGTCGACAGCGGCTTCATCGTCTACAACCACGCCACGTACCCCAACTTCGTGCGGCTGCTGGCGCAGCTCGGCGTACCCGGCAGGCGCTCCGACATGTCGTTCGGCGTGCGCTGCCGCCGCTGCCGCCTGGAGTACTCGAGCCGCGGCCCCGGCGGCCTGTTCGCCCAGCCGCGGCGCCTGCTGGACCCGCGCCACTGGCGGCTGCTGGCCGACATCCCCCGCTTCAACGCACGGGCCCGCGACTTCCTCGCGGCGGGCTGCCCGGGCGACCCCGACCTCGGCGACTTCCTCGCCGGCTGCAACGTCTCGGACGGCTTCGTGCGCCACTTCCTGCTGCCGATGGGAGCGGCGATCTGGTCGAGCCCGAACCGCGACGTCGTGGCCTTCCCCGCGCGCTCCTTCCTCACCTTCTTCGCCAACCACGGCTGGCTGACCGTTGACGGCGCGCACCAGTGGTGGACGGTCGAAGGCGGCAGCCGCAGCTACGTCGAGGCTCTGGTCCGCCAGCTCCCGGAGCACGCGCTGCGGCTGAACGCCCCCGTGCGCGGCATCGCCCGCGAGGCGGGCCGGGTCGCGGTGCGGACCGAGGCCGCGACCGAGCGCTTCGACGAGGTGGTGATCGCCGCCCACGCGGACCAGGCGCTGGCCCTGCTGGCCGACCCCTCCGACGCGGAGCGCCGGCTGCTCGGGGCCTTCCGCTACTCGCGCAACCGGGCGAGCCTGCACGCCGATCGCGAGAGCCTGCCGCGCGCGCGCGGTGCGTGGGCCTCGTGGAACTGCGACCTCGACGACTGCCGCGACGACGCGCGGCCGGTGTCGCTGACCTACCACATGAACCGGCTGCAGTCGCTGCCGGTGTCGACGCCGGTCGGCGTGACCCTGAACGGCACCCGCGTCGCCCCGGAACGCGTGCTCGCCGAGATGACCTACACGCACCCGATCCTCGACCGCGCCGCGGTCGAGGCGCAGGAGCCGCTGAAGCGGCTCTCCGGCGAGCGCGGCACGTTCTACGCGGGCGCCCACCTGCGCTACGGCTTCCACGAGGACGGCCTGATGTCCGCGTTGTGGGTGGCCGAGCGCCACGGGATCGCGCTGTGAACTCGGCGCTCTACGAGGGCGTGCTGCACCACCGGCGCTCGGTCGCCCCCGAGCACGCCTTCGCGTACCGGATCTGGATGGCGTTCCTGGACCTCGACGAGCTGCCGCAGCTCGACGCGCGACTGCGGCTGTTCGGCTGGAACCGGCCGGCGCTCGTCGGCTTCCGCGACCGCGACCACCTCGGCGACCCGCGCCGCCCGCTGCGCGAGAACCTGGCCGCCTTCTTCGCGTCGCGGGGCGCCCGCCTGCCCGGCGGCCCCGTGCGGGTGCTCACCCACTGCCGCATCTTCGGCTACGTCTTCAACCCGGTCAGCGTGTTCTGGTGCCACGGCGAAGGCGGCGCGCTCGAGGCGGTCGTCGCCGAGGTCAACAACACGTTCGGCGAGCGCCACCCCTACCTGCTGCCGGTCGTGGACGGCCGCACGGTCTGGCGCGAGAAGAAGCGGATGCACGTGTCGCCCTTCTTCTCGCTCGACGGCTCCTACGAGTTCGACCTGCCCGCGCCGGGCGAGCGGCTCGACGCCCGCATCGACCTCTGCCACGGCCCTCGCACGGTGATGGCCGGCCGCCTCGCCCTGCGCCGCCGCGAACTGACCGACGGTGCCCTCGCCTCGGCCCTCGTCCGCCACCCGCTGATGACCGCGCGCGTGATCGGCGCCATCCACTGGGAGGCCCTGCGCCTGTGGCGCAAGGGCGCCCGCGTCTACACCAAGCCCCCGTACGACCCCGACGCCGCCGGCAAGCTGCCGGCCTGAAGGGAGCCGCCTGCTGATGCTGACCCGAACCCTCGCCTCGCTCGCCCGCCGCTCCGTGCTGAAGGCCCTCGAGGCCTGGAGCGTCGGCCGCCTCGAGGTGCTGCTGCCCTCCGGCGAGCGCCACGCCTTCGGCCCGACGGACGCGGCCGAGCGCGCCACCGTGCGCGTCCGCGACGAGGCTTTCTTCGCCCGCTTCGCGCTGGCGGGCGACATGGGCGCGGGCGAGAGCTACATGGACGGCGAGTGGGAGGCCGACGACCTGCCCGCGTTCCTGAAGCTCGCCCTGCGCAACCGCGAGCGGCTGCCGCTCGACACGGGCCTGTCGCGCCTCGCCAACCTGGGCCACGACCTGTTCCACCGCCTGCGCGCCAACACACGGAGCGGCAGCCGCCGCAACATCGCCGCCCACTACGATCTCTCGAACGAGTTCTTCGCCCTGTTCCTCGACGAGACGTTCACCTACTCGTCGGCCTTCTTCGAGCGGCCCGGGATGTCGCTGGCCGACGCCCAGGGCGCCAAGTTCCGGCGCCTGGCCCGCAAGGCCCAGCTCGGCCCCGGCGACCACGTGCTGGAGATCGGCTGCGGCTGGGGCGGCTTCGCGCTGCACGCCGCGCGCGAGCACGGCTGCCGGGTCACCGGCATCACGATCTCGCCGGCCCAGTTCGAGCTGGCCCGGCGCCGCGTGCGCGAGGCCGGGCTCGAGGGCCGGGTCGAGATCCGGCTCCAGGACTACCGCGACCTCGAGGGGACCTTCGACAAGGTGGTCTCGATCGAGATGTTCGAGGCGCTCGGCCGCGAGCACTGGCCCGTCTTCTTCGCGACCCTGGAGCGGGTGCTGGCGCCCGAGGGCCTGGTCGCGTTGCAGGCGATCTCGATCCCCGACCACCGCTTCGAGGCCTACGCGCGGCACTGCGACTGGCTGCAGCGCTACATCTTCCCCGGCAGCCTGCTGGCCTCCGTCCACCACGTCACGGGCGCCATGATCGGGACCAGCCGGCTCGGCCTCGAGAGCCTGGAGGACATCGGCCCCCACTACGCGACCACGCTGCGGCTGTGGCGCGAGGCGTTCTTCGCCTCGCTCCCGCGGGTGCGGGCGCTCGGCTTCGACGAGCGCTTCGTGCGGATGTGGGACTACTACCTCGCGGTGTGCGAGGCCGCCTTCGCGACCCGGACGCTGGGCAACCTGCAACTCGTCCTGACCCGGCCCTGCAACGGCCGCCTGTACGGGCCGCCCGCCGCGGAGCTCCCGGCGCGCGGGGTGGCGGCGTGAGCGCGACGCTCGTCGACCGTCTGCTCGAGCGAGAGCTGCTGCCCGACGCCGCGATCCGCTTCGGCATCCGCCGCCTGCTGGCGGCCCGGCTGCGCGAGGAGTCGCGCGGCGGCGAAGCGGCGGTCGCCGCCCGCCAGCGCCGGCTGCGGACGCAGCTCGAAGAGGGCCCGATCGCCGTCCACCAGCAGGCGGCGAAGGAGCAGCACTACGAGGTGCCGACGGAGTTCTACCGGCTGGTGCTGGGGCCGCGCCTCAAGTACTCGAGCGGTTACTGGCCCGCGGGCGTGACGACGCTGGCCGCGGCCGAGGAGGCGATGCTCGCGCTGACCGCGGAGCGCGCCGGGCTCGCGGACGGCCAGGAGGTGCTCGACTTCGGCTGCGGCTGGGGCGCACTGACGCTGTGGCTGGCCGAGCGCCACCCGCGCTCGCGGATCACCGCCGTCTCCCACTCCCGCACCCAGCGCGAGTGGATCACCGCCGAGGCCGCCCGCCGCGGTTTCGCGAACGTCGCGGTGATCACCGAGGACGCGGCCCGCTTCGACCCCGGCCGCCGCTTCGACCGGGTGGTGACGGTCGAGATGTGGGAGCACCTGCGCAACCACGGGGCGATGCTGGAGCGGGTGGCCCGCTGGCTGAACGACGACGGCCGGCTCTTCGTCCACGTGTTCACCCACCATCGCTTCAGCTACCTGTTCGAGGACCGCGGCCCTTCGGACTGGATGGCCCGCCACTTCTTCACGGGCGGCATGATGCCGGCCGACGGGCTGCTGCCGTCGTACCGCTCGCCGCTGCGACTGGCAGGGCACTGGCGCGTCGACGGCACCCACTACCAGCGCACCGCGGAGGCCTGGCTGCGCAACCTCGACGCCCGTCGCGACGAGGTGCTGCCGCTGCTCGAGGCCACCTACGGCACGGGCCGCGGCCCGCGCTTCCTGGCCTACTGGCGCACCTTCTTCATGAGCTGCGCGGAGCTGTGGGGCTACCGCGGCGGCGCCGAGTGGCTGGTCTCGCACTACGCCTTCGACGCTCCGCGGCGTTGACCAGCTTTTTCGTCAAAAGCTGCTCAATATCTTGACATGCAGGACGCCGCAACCGATACTCCACGCGTGTTCGACGTTCCTCCCCGAGCCCGCCACGGCCAGGCCCTGAGGACCGGCTCTCCGGTCTGCCCACGGGGGCGCGCTTCCGCGCCCCGGCTGTCGCGGCTCGCGACATCCTCCACCGACTCCTTCCACGCGCGGGGAGGCGGGCGCTCCGCCCCCTCCCCGCTCCGGGCCTCCCGGCCCGGGCGCGCCCGGGACCGCTGGAGCGGAGGGTGCCGTCCAGCGCGGGGTGCCGCCAGCCCGCGAGAAAGCGAGTGAGCCCGATGTCTGCCGCCTTCGTCGCCGCCGTCGCCGATCCCCGCCACGACGCCGCCCGGGCCGTCAGCCGCCTGCTGTCCGCGCTCGGCGAGGACCCCTCGCGCGAGGGCCTGCAGCGCACGCCCGACCGCGTGGCGCGGGCGATGGCCGACCTCACCTCGGGCTACGCGATGACCGTCGAGGAGGCGGTCGGCGAGGGCGTGTTCGAGGAGGACACCGAGGAGCTGGTGATCGTGCGCGACATCGAGTTCTACTCGCTGTGCGAGCACCACCTGCTGCCGTTCAACGGCCGCATCCACGTCGCCTACCTGCCGCAGGGCCGCGTGCTCGGACTCTCCAAGCTGCCGCGCATCGTCGACGTCTTCGCGCGACGGCTGCAGGTGCAGGAGCGGCTCACCGGCCAGGTGGCCGACGCGGTCCAGCGGGCCGCGGGCGCGCGCGGCGTGGCGGTGATGGCCGAGGCCGCGCACTTCTGCATGATGATGCGCGGGGTCCGCAAGCAGCGCTCGAAGACCCAGAGCTTCGCGTGGCGCGGCGCCTTCCGCGACGACGCCGTGCTGCGACGCGAGTTCCTGCAGGCGCTCGGCGCCGGGCGACGGCCGCGGCGGCCCCGCCCCTCCAAGATCCTGCACGGCTTCTGAGTGCCTATCGAACGGCTCTATGATGCGGCCGCGGCGAACGGGATCGGCCTGCCCCGGGACCGGGCCGCGGGGACCCTCGAGATGAAGCGACGCGGAGAGGCGGACGAAGGACCCCGGCTGTCGATCGGCGCCCTCTCGCGCGCGACCGGCGTGCCGGTCGAGACGCTGCGGACGTGGGAAGCGCGCTACGGCTTCCCGATCCCGGAGCGCAAGCCCTCCGGTCACCGCGTCTATCCGACGTCTTCGATCCCGCGGCTGCTGCGGATCGCCGAGGCGCTGGCCCGCGGCCACCGCGCCGGCCAGGTCGTCGCCGCCTCGGACGCGGCGCTCGACGAGTTGCTGCAGTCGACGCCTGCGGCGCCGGCGCTGCAGCCCGCTGCGCCACCCGACCAGCGCAGCACCGCCGACCTGCTCGATCACGTCGCGCGCTTCGACGCCGACCGCCTGACCCGCGCCCTGCTCGCCGAGTGGGCCCGGCGCTCGCCGGTCGAGTTCGCCGCCGACGTGATCGCTCCCCTGGTGCGCGAGGCGGGGAACGCCTGGGCCGAGAAGCGCCTGGAGATCCGCCACGAGCACTTCCTCTCCGAGCGCGTCGGCGACCTGCTCCGCTCCCTCCGGCTGCCGCTCGAGGAGCGCGCCCGCGGCCCCCTGGTCGTGCTCGGGTCGCTGCCCGGGGAGAGCCACTCGCTGGGGCTGCAGATGGTCGCGCTGGTGCTGGCGGCCGCCGGCTGCCGGCTGCTGTTCCTCGGTACCGAGGTGCCGCCCGAGCAGATGGCGGCGCTGGCCCGCGACCTCGGTGCCCGCGCGCTCGGCCTCAGCGTCTCTTCCGCAACGGGCGGAGCCGCGGCGAATGCGCAGTTGCGGCGGCTGCGCGCCGCGCTGCCGCGCCGGGTCCAGCTGCTGGTGGGCGGCGCCGGCGCGCCGAAGAAGGGCGACGGCCTCGAGATCGTGACCGACCTGCGGGCGCTCGACGCCTGGGCGCGCGAGCGCGTGGCGCGGGCCGAGTCCGCCCTCGCCTGACGCCGCGGGTCGGGCGGGATAGAATCCACGCCCACCCATGAACCGCGACTCGAGCGCGCGACGACGGCGCACGCCCGCTGCACCCGACGCGGCCTTCGTGCGCCGCTTCCGCATGCCGAGCCGGCGCGAGGCCGTCGCCCCCTCGGTCGACCGGATCCTGGAGACGATCCTGCCGGCGGGCCTCTCGGACGACCAGCGCGACGACCTCGCGGTCGCGCTGTCCGAGGCGCTCTCCAACGCCGCGGTCCACGGCAACCGGCTGCGGTCGGACGCGGTGGTGCGGGTCGTGATCCAGGTCGAGCCCGGCCACTGCGCGGTGATCGAGATCGCGGACGAGGGCCCCGGCTTCGACGTCGCCCACGTGCACGATCCGACCGACCCCGACCGCCTGCTGGCCACCGGCGGTCGCGGCGTCTTCATGATGAAGCGACTGGTCGACCGGCTGGAGTACAACCCCTCCGGCAACAAGGTGCGGCTGACGATCGAACGCCGGGTCTAGAGACTGGAGTCCGGAGCCGCCTCAGGGCGTCTCCGCGCTGCTCGGGGCCTAGCGCGCGCTCGTCTGCGGCGGACGGCGCCACTCGTCGATCAGGCTGGCCACCAGGCCCGTCCAGCCCGTCTGGTGCGGTGCGCCGAGGCCCTCGCCGGTCTCGCCGTGGAAGTACTCGTGGAACAGCACCAGGTCGCGCCAGTGCGGGTCCCGCTGGAACTTGCGGCGCGCGCCGTGCACGGGCCGCCGGCCCTCCGCGTCGCGGGTGAAGATCGCGATCATCCGGTCGGCCATTCCGCCCGCGAGCTCCCACAGGTTCTTCGGCTCGCCGTGGGGTCCAGCCTCCGGCAGCTCGAGGTCGGGCCCGTAGGCCGTGCCCAGCTTGCGCAGCGCCTCGATCATCAGGAAGGTCGTCGGGAACCACACCGGGCCGCGCCAGTTGGAGTTGCCGCCCTTGAGCTTGGAGTCGGACTCGGCGGGCTCGTAGCGCACCTCGCGGGCGCCGAGCCGGTACGGGTTCTCGGCGTGCCACCGCGACAGGCTGCGCAGCCCGAACGGCGACATGAACTCCTCGGGGTCGAACACGCGGGCCAGGATGCGGCGCATCTGCCCGGGGTCCACGATCGCCAGCACGTGCACGTCCTGGCCGTCGCGGCGCAGCTTGTAGCAGACGTTCTCCACGACGTGGGCCTTGTTCTCGACGTACCAGCGGAAGTTGCGCGCGAAGTCGCGGAACGGCTCGATCCAGCGCTCCTCCAGCCGCTCGATGGCGTAGAGCGGGATCAGGCCCACGAGCGAGCGCACGCGGAACTTCTCGAAGTGGCCGTCCGGGTAGCGCAGCACGTCGTAGAAGAAGCCGTCTTCTTCGTCCCAGAGCTGGTACTCCCGGCCGGCGCCCATGTGCTTCATCGCGGCGCCGACGTGGACGTAGTGCTGGAAGAACTTGGTGGCGAGCCCCTCGTAGGCGCGGTTGTCGCGGGCCAGCTCCAGCGCGATCCGCATCAGGTTCAGGCAGAACATGCCCATCCAGCCGGTGGCGTCGCTCTGCTCGAGCACCGCGCCCTCGGGCAGCTTCTCGCTGCGGTCGATCACGGTGATGTTGTCGAGGCCCAGGAAGCCGCCCTCGAACACGTTGTTGCCCTCGCGGTCGACCTTGTTGACCCACCACGCGAAGTTGATCAGCAGCTTGTGGAAGCACTTCTCGAGGAACTCGCGGTCCGCCTTGCCGGTGCGGATGCGGTCCATGTTGTAGACGCGCCAGACCGCCCACGCGTGCACGGGCGGGTTGAGGTCCGAGAACTCCCACTCGTAGGCCGGGAGCTGCCCGGAGGGGTGCTGGAACTGCTCGAACAGCAGCAGCCAGAGCTGCTCCTTGGCGAAGGCCGGGTCGACGAGCGCGAGCGGCGCGCAGTGGAAGGCCAGATCCCAGGCGGCGAACCACGGGTACTCCCACTTGTCCGGCATCGACAGCACGCGCATCGAGTTGAGGTGGCGCCAGTGGACGTTGCGGATGTGCCGGCGCTCCGGCGGCGGCGGGTGGCCGGGGTCGTCGCCCTCGAGCCAGGTCTCGACGTCGAACAGGTAGCTCTGCTTCGACCACAGCAGGCCCGCGAACGCCTGGCGCTGGACCAGCTTCTCGTCGGCGCTCGCGGCCTCGGGCTGGATCACCTCGTAGAAGCGGTCCGCCTCCGCGCGGCGCGCCTCGACGATCGCGTCGACCTCGCCCAGCGGGTCCGCGGGCTCGCCGGGCGTGAGCCGGAAGCGCAGCACGACGCGCCCTCCGGCCGGCACCACGCGGCGGTGCCAGAACGCGGCCTTGCTGCCGCGCCGGTCGGGGTTGAGGCAGTCCTCGCCGCCGATCACGTGGCGGTGGAAGGCGTCCTTGACGAAGCGCGAGCGGCTCGCGGCGTGCGGGCCCCACACCCGCTCGGCGTGGGTCTCGTTGTCGGTGAACAGGGGCACGCCGTCCGCCTCGGCATGGAGCCGGCGCGGCCCCAGCCGGTACTCGAACGGCAGGTTGTCGAGCGGGTCGGCCTGGCTGTCGTCGGCGACGACGCAGGCCGCGCCGCCGCGCGCCGCCGCGACGCTGATCTCGGGCGCCGGCTTCGGCGCGGGCCCCCACGCCCAGGTGTTGCGGAACCAGAGCTGTGGCAGCACGTGGAGCTCCGCCGCCTCGGGGCCGCGATTCTCCACCGTGACGCGGATCGCCAGATCCTCCGCGTCGGCCTTCGCGTACTCGACGAAGACGTCGAAGTAGCGGTCGTCGTCGAAGATCCCGGTGTCGAGCAGCTCGAACTCCGGCCCGCGTCCAGCCAGCCCGCGGTTGCGCTCGATCAGCTCGAGGTACGGGAACTCGCGCTGCGGGTACTTGTAGAGCCACTTCATGTAGGCGTGGCTCGGCAGGCTGTCGAGGTAGAACCAGTACTCCTTGGGGTCCTCGCCGTGGTTGCCCTCGGAGGGCACCAGCCCGAAGGCGCGCTCCTTCAGGATCGGGTCGCGCCCGTTCCAGAAGGCGAAGGCGAAGCACAGGAGCTGGTAGCGGTCGCAGATTCCGGCCAGGCCGTCTTCGCCCCAGCGGTACGCGCGGCTGCGCGCGTGGTCGTGGGGGAAGTAGTGCCAGGCGTCGCCGTTCGCGCTGTAGTCCTCGCGCACCGTGCCCCAGGCGCGCTCGGCGAGGTAGGGCCCCCACCGCCGCCAGGAGGTCAGCTCCCCGCGCAGTCCGGCAAGCCGGGCGTGCTCTTCCGTCGGGACAGTGCGGTGGCTCTCGTGCGTCGGATCGGGGTCCACGGGCCTCCTCGGCGAAGGAACGGGGAAGGTCGCGGAAAGGTACCATGCGCCGCCATGTGGTCCGCCCGCACGCGCTGGGAACTCGCCGAGAACCCGCTCGCGCGCGCCCTCGCCGCGCGGCGGTCGACGGGGGCACCGGTCCTCGACCTGACCGCCAGCAATCCGACCCGGGTGGGACTCCACGCGCCCGCGGACGTGATGGCCCTGCTGGGCGACGCCGGCGCCCGCGACTACTCGCCCGAGCCGCTGGGGCTGCCGGCCGCGCGCGAGGCCGCGGCGGCGGAGTTCGCGCGGCACGGCGCCGCTGTCGAGCCCGGCCGCGTGTTCCTGTCGGCGTCGACGAGCGAGGCCTATGCCTGGCTCTTCAAGCTGCTGTGCGACCCGGGGGACCGGGTGCTCGTGCCGCGGCCGAGCTACCCGCTTTTCGAGTACCTCGCGCGGCTCGAGTCGGTCGAGGTCGACCGCTACCCGCTCTCCTTCGATGGCGAGTGGCACCTGCCGGTCTCCGCGGTGGAGGCCGCGCTGACGCCGCGGACGCGGGCCGTGGTGATCGTCCACCCCAACAACCCGACGGGCTCCTGCCTCAAGCGCGACGAGGCGGCGGCGCTGCACGAGCTGTGCGCCGCGCGCGGCGTCGCGATCGTGTCGGACGAGGTGTTCGCGGACTACGCCTTCGCCCCGGACCCGCGGCGCGCGGGCAGCTTCGCCGCCGACGGGCCCGCCCTCGCCTTCGCGATGGGCGGGCTGTCGAAGGCCTGCGCGCTGCCGCAGCTCAAGGCGGGGTGGACCGCGGTGTCGGGACCGCGGCCGCTGCGCGAGGCGGCGCTGGCGCGGCTCGAGGTGGTCGCCGACACCTACCTCTCGGTCGGCACGCCGGTGCAGCGCGCGCTGCCCGCGCTGCTGGCGCGCCGGGAGGCGCTGGCGGCGCCCGTGCGGGCGCGGGTCGCGGCGAACCTGGCGAGCCTGCGCGAGGCGCTGCGCGAGGCGCCGGCCGTCTCGCTGCTCCCCGTCGAGGGCGGGTGGAGCGCCGTGCTGCGGGTGCCGGCCACCGTCTCCGAGGACGAGCGCGCGCTGCGGCTTCTGGAGCGGGAGGGCGTGCTCGTGCACCCCGGCTACTTCTTCGACTTCGAGAGCGGCGCGTGGCTGGTGGTCAGCCTGCTGACGCCGCCCGAGGTGCTGACCGCGGGCGCCGCCGCGATCGCCCGCGACTGCGTGCTATAAGCCGCGCATGCCATCCGCCCCCGTCCACGTCGTCACCGGCGCCACCGGCTTCCTCGGCCGCGAGGTGTGCCGCGAGCTGCTCGCCCGCGGCGCCCAGGTCGCGGTCCCCTATCGCGGAGCGCGGAGCTGGGACGACCTGCGCGAGGCGCTGGGCGACCCCTCCGCGCTCTGGGGCGCCCCCGCCGACCTCGCCGACCCGGCCTCGATGGAGTCGTTCGCGGCCGAGGCCGCACGCACCTTCGGCCACCTCGACGGGCTCGCCGCCGTCGCGGGCGCGTGGACCGGCTCGGGCCCGCTGGAGGCGGCGCCGGTCGAGGAGTGGCGGCGGATGCTGACCGCCAACCTCGACACGTTCTGGAGCGCGACCCGCGCGGTACTGCCGCACCTGCTGGCGCGGGGTGCCGGCAGCGTCGTCGCTGTCGGCGCCCGCGCGGCGACCGAAGGCGGCGCCGGTGCGGCCGCCTACGTGGTGGCGAAGGCGGGCGTCGCGGCGCTGACGCGGGTGCTGGCGCTGGAGAACCGCGAGCGCGGCGTGCGCTTCAACTGCGTCGTGCCCGGCACCATCGACACGCCGGCCAACCGCCGCGACATGCCCGGCGCCGATTTCGCCCGCTGGACCCCGCCGGCGGCGATCGCGTCGGTGATCGCGTACCTGCTCTCCCCCGCCTCGGCGCCGGCGACGGGCGCCGTGATCCCCGTCGACGGCCCCTCGCCGCGGCCGTAGGCGGGTTCCGTCCGGCGGGACGCCAGCCGCGCCAGGAGCGCGAGGGCGATCAGCGCGATCAACAGGCCCAGCAGCGCGAGCAGGAGAGCGCGGCCCGGCGAAGGCGGGCGGCTCGTGCGTGGCGGCGTGCGGATCGCATGCAGCAGCCGGTCCTGGCAGGTCGCGCAGCGCGCGACGTGTTCGGCCAGCGCGGGCGGCGCGGCGCCAGGCGCGGCCGCTGCGAAGGCCTGGAGCCCGGCCCGGGTCAGACAACCGCGGGCGTCCTGCAGAGCGGCGGACATGCGGGCGGAATGCTTGGCGCGCGGCGGGGCGATGTCAACCGGGCGGTTCCGGCGGCGGAGCGAATCCGCCGCCGGTCCCGTTCGTCAGGCGCGCGCCATCTCCCGCACGAAGACCCAGGCGGTCTCGGTGGTCTTGCTGTAGAAGAGCGTCACGGTCACGTCGCGCGGCGCCATCTCGAAGTCGAAGCGGTAGGGGAACACCTCGTGCAACTCGCCCGCCGTCACGCCCTCGCGGAACTTGCCGGCGAAGCGCTGCACGTTCGTGCACGGCGCCACCTGGGTGAAGAAGTTCTTGCCGATCACCCGCTGCGGGTCGCGCCCCGTGAGCTTCGCCTCGTGGGCGTTGAAGGCGAGCACGGTGCCGTTCTTGTCCAGGCGGATGGCGCCGATCGGCAGCGCGTCCAGGTCGTGCTCCTTCAGGTGGTCGATCCGCTCCATCTCGCTGCGGCTGAGGAAGCTCTCGGCGGCGTCGGTCTCGTGCACCATGATTCGTCGTCTCCTCCGCGGCCCGGCCCGGTCAGCCGCCCGCGCTCAAGGCCGGAACTGCCCGGCTCGATCGCAGGCAGACTACGACGAGCCGGCCACTCTGTCAAGCTTTTGAGTAGCTTTTGACATTCTTTTGGCTCGACCCGGGCACCCCCCGGGGCACCGCGGTGCCCGTATACTCCCGGCGCGAGGAGGACGGCCTGTGGCCTTCGAGACGACGGCGACGCGGATCTGGAAGCGGCTGGAGCCGGCAGACCGGCTGGAGGCGGCGCGCGCGCTGCTGCACGAGCCCGCGCCCGACGCGCTGGCCGCCGCCCTCGGCGCGGTGATCCGTGCTCGACGCCTGCGGCCCCAGGTCGCGCGGGCGATGCCTCCCGACCAGCAGGCGAAGGTGCTGGCGGGCGTGCTCGACCCGGGCGAGCCGCTGGCCGCCTCGCTGCTGGTCGCGCTTCACCTCGCCGCGCGCCGCCCGCTGCTGTGCGCCTTCCTCGACGCGCTGGCGCTGCCCCACGAGGACGGCGTGCTGAAGGAAGAGGCGGATGCCCTGCCGCCGCCCGCGGCCGACCAGCTGGCCGCGGCGGTGCGAGGGCTGTCCTCCGCGTTCCCGGCCGGCCAGGTCCACGCCTACCTGAACACCCTGCTGCTGCAGGACCCCGAGCGCTGGTCCGGACTGGCCGAGGTGGAGCCGGGAGCCTAGAGCCGGGGCTCAGCTCGCGACGGCCTCGATCTCCTGGCCCGCGCGCCGCAGCGTGTCGGCACCCGGCCCGCGCAGCAACAGCCAGTAGCGCTCCACCGGATGGGCCGAGCGCAGGCGCCGGGCGTGGCCGCGCTCGAGCGCCGTGAGCCGCTTCAGCGGGCCGAACACCGAGCCGCCCGGCAGCACGGCTGCGGCCTCGTCGAGGCGCACGATCGCCTGGTCGCTGACCGGCTGCAACACGGGCTGCAGCCGCAGCCCGAAGGAGTGGTGGGGGCGCCAGCTCTTCGCCTCGCGCCAGCGCCGCCGCACCTGCGCGATCAGCGCCATGCGATCGGCGAGGCCCGGGGCCTGGCGGCGCAGGAACGGGTCGGCCGGCATCCGCAGCACCAGCCCGGCCAGTCCCCCGCGGTCGCGGAACGGCGCCCCCGGGGGCAGCCGCGCGCCGAGTTCGCCCAGCCGCAGGCGCACGGCCCCGGGGAACAGGGCGAACGGGCGCTCCTCGTAGAGGAACACGTCGCGTCCGGCACCGCTCTCGAGCACCCGGATCGCCGCCTCGTGCAGCAGCAGGTGGTCGGGATGCGGCCAGACGCCCAGCGGCAGGTAGACCCGCTTCGGCCGCGTCCGTCGCACCAGTTCGAGCAGGGCGAGCGCCACCTCCGAGCACAGCGCCTCGTCGCGCGGGGCGCCCGAGCGCAGCGCCGCCGTCAGCCGCACCCCGGCGCGGGCGCCGGCATCCGGAAAGCCGAGCCCCGAGTGCGGCACGCCGATCCGGTCGCTCGCGGACTCCCCTGCCGGCCGGGCGCCGAACAGCGAGACGAGACGCACGCTCTCGCCGCGCTCGGCTTCGGCCAGGATTCGCGCCGTGCACGACAGGGCCGCGTCGTCCGGGTGGGGCGAGACGTACAGCGAGTCGCAGGGCTCGAGGCCCGGGAAGGCCTCGACCCGCTTCACCAGTCGCTCGTCTGTCGCCATGGGCCGGCGAGTGTAGCAGGAGGCCGCGCGGGTAGACTGCCCCGAGCTGCCCCGCCTCGCCGGCCTCGCGGACCGCCCCAGCGCGACCGCCGCGCTGCTCGCAGCCCTGGCCTACCTGCCTTCGCTCGGCGGCGGCTTCCTCTACGACGACCTGCGGGTGGTGCTCGGCAACCGCGCGATCCTCGAGGGCGCCGGGGTGGGTGCTGCGCGACCCCGTGCGCGCCTGGGAGGACGCGACCACCCGGGTGCCGGGCTCGCCGATGGCGCGGCTGAACCTCGCCCAGGCGCGTGAGCGTCCTGCACGCCGCGGCGGGCCGCCTCGACGCCGCAGCGGACGCGATGGCGCAGCGGCTCGCGCGCGAGCGCGCCGACAGCCCCGGCATCGAGGCGGTGTCGGCGCGCCTGCGCGAGCTGCCCTGACTACTTCCCCTTCTCGCCCTTGACGTGCTTCGCGTACCAGGCGAGCCAGCGTTCGAAACGGTCCTTCTGGTAGCTGGGCCGGCGGATGCCGTGGAACTCGCCGGGATAGACGACGAGCTGGGTCGTGCGGCCGAGCGCCTTCAGCGACTGGTACATGTGCTCCGAGCCGAGGATCGGCACGTTCCAGTCGAGCGCGCCGCCCATGTACATCACGGGCGTCGTGATCTTCTCGACGTTGTAGAAGGGCGACGAAATCCTCTCCCACGCCTCGCGGTTCTTCCACGGCAGGCCCAGCTCGACGCGGTACTCGAGCTGGTAGTGGTCGTGGCCCCAGTGCGCGGTCCACAGCCCGCCGCCGGCGCCCGAGATCGCGCCCTTGAAGCGGGTGGTCTGGCTGATCACGTAGTTGGTGAGCATGCCGCCGTAGCTCCAGCCGCCGACGCCGAGCCGCTCGGGGTCGACGTAGCCCTGGGCGATCGCATGGTCGACGCCGGCCAGCACGTCCTGCACGTCCTTGTTGCCCCAGTCGGCGAAGATCGCCTTGCAGAACGCCTCGCCGTAGCCCGTGGAGCCGCGCGGGTTGACCATGATCACGACGTAGCCCTGGGCCGCGAAGAGCTGGGCCTCGAACGAGAAGCTCTTCGAGTACTGCGAGGTCGGCCCGCCGTGGATGCGCAGCATGCCGGGGTACTTCAGCTCGGGCGTGAAGGCGGGCGGCTTGAGGATGAAGCCCTCGATCGGCGTGCCGTCGGCGCTCTTGAACTGCACCTCTTCCATGTCCACGAGGCGCAGCTCGTCCAGCACCTTCTTGTTGACGGTCGTGAACTGGCGCGCCGCGGCGCCCGGCTTCGTGGTGTCGAGCACGAACACCTCGCTCGGCAGCGTCGGCTCGCTGACCAGCGCCGCGACCAGCCCCTTCGGCGAGATCGCGAAGTCGCCGACGGAGCGCGCGCCCGCGATCGGCCGCGACAGCGCCCCGTCCGCGACCTGCACGCGAGCCAGGTGGTCCTCGCCGCTGTCCTCGAGCAGGAAGTAGATCGACTTGCCGTCCGGCGCGAACTGCGGGCTGCCCGCGTTGCGGTCCAGCTTCTCGACCAGGTATCGCGGCGCGGCCGGCGCGGCCCCGGCAGACGGCGCCGCCACCAGCGCGAGCTGGCGCGTCGCGTACCACAGCAGCTCCGGCTTCGGGTTGGCGACGTACGCGATCCACTTCCCGTCCGGGCTCCAGGCGGGCTGGCTGTCGCCGCCGGGGTTGCGGGTGACCTGGATCAGCGTCTGGCCCTTGTCCGGGTTGTCGGCGGCCACGACCCACAGGTCTGCGTTCTCGTTGGCGTCCGGGTCTTCGCTGCGATTGCTGACGAAGGCGACGAAGCGGCCGTCGGGCGACCAGGCGGGGTCGCGGTCGTCGAAGTCGCCCGAGGTGATCTGGACCAGCTTCTTGGTCGCCACCTCGAACGTGAAGAGGTGGGTGCGCCGGCGGTCGAGGTAGCCCTGGTAGTCGCGCTTGAACTGCAGGCGGTCGATCACGTGCGGCGGCGTCGCCTTCGACCGCGCGGGCTTGGTGCCGGCCTCCTTGTGCTTCTGGCGCTCGACCTCCTCGGGGCTCGGGTCCAGGATCGTCAGGACCAGGCGCTTGCCGTCGGGCGACCACTCGTAGCCGGAGACGCCCTGCGGCACGTCGGTGAGCTGCTGCGCCTCGCCGCCGCGGCGGTCGAGCAGCCAGACCTGGGTCTCGGGCTCGTCCGACGCGCCGCCCTTGCGCGCCGCGAGGAACGAGAGGTACTTGCCGTCGGGCGAAAAGCGCGGCGACGACGCCGAGCCGCCTTTCGCGGTCATCGGCAGCGGATCGCCGCCCGCGACGGGCGCCATCCAGACCTGGGTCTCCGACTTGTCCTCCTGCAGGTCGCTGGTGCGCACCGTGTACGCGACCCACTGGCCGTCGGGGCTGACCGCGGGACTTCCCACGGCCTTGATGCGGAACAGGTCGTCGATCTCGAGGTTGCGCTTCGCAGGCGGCTCGGCGGGCGCAGCGGCAGGTTGCGCGACGGCCGGCGCGGCGAGCGCCAGCAGCAGGGACGGGAGCAGCAGGCGGCGGATCATGAGGCCTCCTTGGCGGGCGGCTCCCGGCCGCCCGGGGCCGGCATTGTCCCCCGAAACGAGGCCCCGGGCCGCTCGCGGGCCGGGCGTAGAATCCGCCGCAGGGAGATCTCCGATGCGAATGACGCTCCTCTTTGCCGCGCTCTCCGGCGTGCTCGCCGGCTCGGCGCTGGCCCAGTCCGAGCCGCTGCGCACGGGCGCGGCGTCGGTCCAGGCCACCCGCGCGGCGCGCGGCCACTATCAGAAGGCGGCCAAGGCGTTCGAGGAGCGCAAGCTCGACGAGACGGTCGAACTTCTGGACAAGGCGCTCGCGCTTTGGCCCGAGTTCAGCGACGCCCACTTCCTGCGGGCCAAGGTCGCCTACTACCAGAAGCACTATGCCGAGGCCGCGCAGCACATGACGCGGGCTGAGCAGGGCTTCGTGGCCGGCCTCGCCCTGCACGCCGAGGCCCAGCGCTTCCGCCGCCAGGAGCTGGAGCGCACGCGCGACAACGAGCGATACCGGCTCGACGCCCTGCGCGGACAACTGGGGCAAGCCCAGACCGACGAACAGCGCCGCGCGATCCAGGAGCAGATCGACGTCGCCCAGCGCTTCTACGACGACGCGCAGCGGGAGATCTCGCAGCCGCCCGCCGACGTCGAGCCGGAGCTGCCGCCCGACTACCACTTCTTCGCCGGCAACATCCTGCTGCGCCTGGGCCGCCGCGACGACGCCGCGAAGCGCTACGAGCAGGCGATCGCAGCGAAGCCCGACCACGCTGACGCCGTCAACAACCTCGCCAACCTGTACCTGGACGCAGGCCAGGCCCTGCGTGCACTGGACGTGCTGACGAAGGCCGAGGGCCGCGGCGTCAAGGTGAACCCGGCCCTGAAGCAGGCGGTAGTGGACGCTGTCGGGGACTGAGTCGCCAGAAAGAGCGAAGGGCCGCCGAAGCGGCCCTTCGAAAAGATGGCGTTGGTAGCGGGGGCAGGATTTGAACCTGCGACCTTTGGGTTATGAGCCCAACGAGCTACCTGGCTGCTCTACCCCGCGACAGATGACTCCGTAAATCTATCCGCCGACGGCTCCGCTGTCAACCTCCGGCGGCGTGTCGTCCGGCAGGGCGTAGAGCCCGCCCTCGTCGTAGACCAGCTTCCAGGCGGGCAGCAACTCGAGCTTGCCCGACACCACCAGCGACGCGAGCGGCCCGCGCACGTAGCGGTCGACCGCCGCCTGGGCGTCGCGGACGCCGCGCTCCGGGCTCCAGGACTGGCCGCACAGGAAGTCGAACGCGGCCGGCTCCAGCCGCAACACCGTCTCGTAGCGGACCCGCAGCTCCAGGGCCACGGCGTCGATCAGGCGGCGCACGACCCGGGCCGCGTCCTCGCGGGTCAGCGGCGCGAAGGTCACCCACTCGTCGACCAGCGGGGCCAGCCCCTCGGGCAGCAGCCGGCGCGCCTCGTCGCCGAGATCCGAGGTCAGAACGACGACCGCGTGCCGGGCATCCGCCCCGCCGAGGCGCCCCTCCGCGAGCAGCGGCCGGCACGCCTCGAGCGCGGACACGTGCGCATGCTCGACGCCGTCGAGCAGCACCAGCGACCACGGGTTGCGGCGCAGCCCCGCCACCAGCTCGCCCTCGGGCGCGACCAGCCTCCCGGCCGCCGACTCGTCCGCGCAGGCGGCCAGATCGACTCGCACGAGGCGCTCCTCGCCGAACGCGAACTGGGCGAGCAGCTTCGCCATCTCGGTCTTGCCCGTGCCGGCGGTGCCGTGGAAGAACAGCGCGGCCAGCGGACCGTCCTCGCGACGCTCGCCCGCGAAGCCGAGGCGGACCCGGCGCGCGACCTGTTCGATCGCTGCCTGCTGGCCCACGATCTGGCTGCCGAGGAAGGACTCCAGCTCCTGCAGTCGCGCGTGGTCGCCGTTGCCGAGCGCCAGCAGCACGCGATCGACGCTCAGCCCGCGCTTGCCGGCGACCACCTCCGCGACCTGCCGCGCGGTGACGCGCACGAGCGACTCCGCCGGGGCAGCCGCGCGGGCGTGGGCCGAGGCGGTGTCGGCGACGTCGACGGCCTTGCCGGGCCAGCGGCGCTCCGGGTCGAAGCGGGCGGTGAGGTCCGCCGCCGCCGCCAGGGCCGCCTCGTCGAGCTCTGCCGCGTGCCGCTCCTTCCACCGCGCCCGCCAGCTGCGGAGGACGGCGAGCGTCTCCTCGCGCGAGGGCTCGCCCACGGTGACGGCTTCGAAGCGCCGCGCCAGGGCCGCGTCGCCCGCCCAGTGAGCGGCGTGCTCCTCGGGCGTCACCGCCACGACGCAGGGGCCGGCGCCGCGGGCGAGCAGCGGCTCGAGACGGGACGCCCCGGCGCGGGGGCTCGCGAAATGAAGAATGACCTCCGGGTGGGCCAGGCCCTCGGCCAGGATCGCGGCCAGCCGCTCCTCGACTTCGCCCGGGCGGTCGGTGCCCGCGGCCACCGACGAGAGCGACACCTCCACGAGGCGGCGCCCCTCGAGCGCGGGCAGCCGCCCGGCCACGGCCGCCTGGGCCACGCCCTCGACGATCGCGTTGCGGCCGACTCCTGGATCGCCGACCAGCAGCGGCCACGGCCCGTCCTCGCGGGCCAGCGCGCGGGCGACGGCCTCGGACTCGGCGACGCGGCCGAAGATCGGCGGCAGTTCGCCGCCGCGAGCGAGGGCCGTGAGGTCGCGCCCGAAGCGGTCGAGCAGCGGCGTGCCCGCCACCGGGGCCGGCACGATCGGCGCGGCGGGCGCGGCGAACAGCGTGGCCGCGCCCTCGAGCGCGCCCTTCTGCAGCGCGGGGACCTGGGCGCCGAGGTCGACGAAGAGCTTGAAGGTCAGCGGGTCGGCCCCCTCGGCCATCGCCGCGACCAGGTGCAGCCCGGACAGCCGCGGCGCCTCGGCGGCCAGCGCCTCGGCCGCCTGGAACACGGCCTTCGTGACCAGGCTGCGGCTCATCGCCCCGCTGGGCTGGCGCGCCAGGCCGCCGCGGCCGACGCGGTCGCGGGCGAGGCGCCGGGCCTTCGTGGCATCGAGCGCGCCGGCCCTGAGGATCCCGCGCAGCAGCGCCTCCTCGCGGGCCACCTCGGCCAGCGTCGGGGCGTCGAGCCCGAGTTCGGCCGGCTGCAGTTGCACGACCTTCTCGAGGCTCAGCAGCCCCATCAGCAGGTGGGCGGGCTCGATCTTCTCGTGGTGCGAGGCCGCAGCTTCGCCGGCCGCGATGCGCCAGGCGAGTTCCGCCCCCGGGGTCAGCTTCATCGATAGAGGCTCCGAGTTCTCCTGCCGAAGCTTGCCACGTCGCGGGCTGGCTGCAAGTCGCGCAGGTTCATCGGCGCTCCGGCGGGGGCGGCGGCACGACGGGCTCGAAGGCGGTCGTCTCTGCCGAGAGCAGCGCTGGATCGAGCCCGGGCGCGGGCCTGCGCGGCGGCAGCGTGACCTGGCACTCGCCCTCCTCGATCCCGACGCGGAAGCTCGCCGCGCCGAACGCGACGTGGTCTCCGTCGAAGAGGCGCGCGCGCGCCACCAGCGCGCCGTTGACGCGGGTGCCGTTGGCCGAGCCCAGATCCTCGACGGTCACGGCGTCGAAGCCGAGGAGGATGCGGGCGTGTTGCTTCGAGGCCGTCGGGTCGGCCAGCACGACGGCCGCGTCGGCAGCCCGGCCGCACGCGTTCTCGCCGGGCGCCAGTGGCACGCGGGCCCCCGCCGGCTCGGGCCGCAGCCACGCCGCGCGCACGCCCTGCCGCCGTGCCGCGGCCCCTTCGTGCGCGAGCAGCACGACTCGCGCGTCGCCGAGGGAGAGGACGTCGAGGTGCGCGACGGGACTCGAAGCGACGACGCGGCCGTTGACCCGCAGGCCGCCGCCGAGGTCGGTGGCGACCACGCGGTCGCCCTCGCGGTCGAGGCGGAGGTGCCGGGCGGCCAGCCCCGGCAGGGCCCACTCCAGGTCGGCGCCGGGGCCGGCCCCGACGACGCACGCCTCGACCTCGGGAACCTCGACGCGCTCGACGCACCCGCGCGCGCCGAGACCCACCAGTTCGAGGCGAGCGGCGGTCACGGCAGACCCTGCGGGTGGAAGCGGTGACAGGCCGCGCAGGCGCGCGGCGCGTCGCCGCCGCGGTGGCAGTCGAGGCAGGCCGCGGAGTCGGGACGATCGAGCGGCAGCGACTGCGCGGCAGCGACTCCCCGGTGACAGTGGCCGCAGGGCTGGGCGTGACGGGCATGTTCGAAACGTGCGCCGAAGGCGCGGCCGGCGCCCGCGGGGGCGAGTAGCCCGTGCGCTGCGCCCGGGTGGCAGAGCAGGCACGGCGCGGCGAGCGCGCGCGCCGTCGACTCGGCCCGGCGCGCCACCGCCCGCTCCAGGTTCAGGATCAGCCACGGGTCGCGGTGCGCCACCTCGGCGTGGAGCCGGTCGCCGTCGACCTCGACGTGCGTCGCGGCCGCCCGCTCGATTCCGGCGGCCTCCAGTTCCTGCGGCAGCGCCACCTCGCGGCGCGGCACGGTCACGAGCCCGAGCGGACCGTCGGGCGCGTGGCACCCGGCGCAGGCCGCGAAGCCGGGCCGGGCGAGCCGTTCGCGCCCGCCGTGGCAGGCGGAGCAGGCCGCCTCGCCGTGCCGGCCCTCGCGAGAGAGTTCCTCGAGGTGGCGCGCGTGGCCGAAGCGCAGTCCGCGTTCACGCGGCGCCTGCAGTCGCGGCAGCGGCGGCGGGTGCCCGTCGAGCGATGCGAAGTGGCACCCCGCGCAGCGCTGGTCCGGCACGGCGGCGGCCGACGTGCCCCGGTGCTCGCGGTGGCAGACGGCGCAGCCGTCCGGCGCGTCCGGCGCGTGCGCCCGGGCCGAGAAGCGCTGGCCTTCTCCCGCCGCGTGGCACCGCGCGCACCCGGCGTCCGGCGCGGCTCCGTCGTGGCAGTCGCCGCAGCGCGGCGCCGCGGTGGCATGGGCCGCGGCGAGCCCGCCGGGGCTGAGCGCGCTGGGCCCGCCGACGCCGTGGAGCGCCAGCGCGAGCGCCGCGACAACCGTGGCCGGGACGGCCACCCGCAGGAGTCCGCGCCACGCCGAAGGCGCTGGCAGCGGGCGCCGCGAACGCGAGCCGCTGCCCCAGGTCGGCCCGCGCGACATCAGTAGAACCAGAAGCTGGCGCCGTGCACCGCCGCCAGCCCGATCAGGGCCCCGCCCAGGACCGCGTGCAGCGCCCGGGCCGCAGCCAGCGCGCCCTCGAGCCCGCGCTGGGCGTCGAGTTCCAGCTTCTCCTGCACCAGCAGCCGCAGGTCCTCGAGCGCCTCGCGCGACGCATCGTCGGCAGGGACCGCAGCGAGCGGGGCCAGCAGCGCCGCCGCGTCTTCGAACCGCGGTGGGCGCAGGCGCCAGCCCGGGCGCTGCAGGCGCGGAGCGAGGTGCGCCTCGAATGCAGCCCGCGCGGGCGGCGCCAGCGGCAACTCGCGGGCGGCCGCCGCCAGCTCGCGGACGCGGTCGCTCACCCGCGCCGCGGGCTCGCTCGCGCGCAACCGCTCGCTCAGCAACCGCGGCACCCGCTTGACGAGCACCTCGACGAGCCCGACCGAGAGGAAACAGGCGACGAGCAGGCCGAGCAGCAGCAGCCCGGCTCCGCCGCGCGGGGGGCGCACGTGCAGCAGGGCCAGCAGGAACGCGAGGGCGCCGACCGCGCGGTGAGCGCGCAGCCAGGCCGCGGCGCGGAAGCGCGGTCGCCAGCGCTCGGGCAGCCGCACGAGCAGGCGGTGGAGCGGAAACGCCGCCGAGGCGACGAAGGCCACGAGCGCGGCGACGCCCAGCCACAGCGTCGCGGACCGCGGCATCACAGCGCGCGCCCGAAGGCGCGGGCCGCTGCGGCGCGGTCCCGCGCGGAGAGCCGCAACGCGGACTCGTGGGGGCACGCCTGCACGCAGGCCGGTCCCTCGCGGCGGCCCGCGCAGAGATCGCACTTGACGGCCCGCTCCTGCGGTGCGCCGTCGCCCCGCGTCCCGGTCTCCACCATCAGCACGTTGCCCCACGGGCAGCCGCTCGCGCAGTTGCCGCAGCCGATGCAGGTGCTCTCGGCGATCGTCACCTCGAGCGCGCCCCACTCGCGGGTGATGGCGCCGGTCGGGCAGTCCAGCATGCAGACGGGGTCGGTGCACTGATGGCAGGCCGTCGGCACCAGCCAGCGCCCGAGCCGCTGCCCCTGGCGCACGAAGCGCGGCACGCCGTCGTGGGCGTCGGCGCAGGCGGTCACGCAGGCGTCGCAGCGGGTGCAGGTCGCGAGGTCGATCAGCAGCGCGCTTTCGCCATGGACGAGGCCGGCGGCGCGCAGCGCCTCCATCGCCTGGGCGACGCCGGGGTCGGCGAGCGCCTCGCCGCGCTGCTCCAGCCGGACGACCCCGGACTCCCACAGCCGGCGCTCGACCGCGGGGTCGAGCGCGACCGCGTCGAGCACGTCGGCACGGGACAGCCGCACCAGTTCCACGTGATCGAGCGCGACGAGGTCGAAGGGCCACGGCGAGCCGAGCAGCAGCCCGGCCTCGCCCGCCAGGTCGCCCGAGCGCAGGTAGGTGACGACTCGCGGGCCGTCGGGGGCCTGGGCCTGGACCTGGACGAGGCCGCCGCGCACGAGCAGCAGCTCGCGGGCCGGGTCGCCCTCGGAGGCGATCCGCTCCCCCGGCTCGAACGCGCGCAGCTCGGCGCGCGCGGCCAGCGCCTCGACGCGCTCGTCGGGGAGACCCGCGAACAGCGCCACGCCGCGCAGGTGGCGGCCGAGCGCGCGCTCGCGATACCGCTGGTCGACGAAGGCCCGGAAGCCGGGGGCCGCCGCCAGCAGGAGTCGCAGCACGGGCAGCTTCAGCAGCAGCAGGCGGGTCTCGACGCGGGCCCGCACGGAGGCCGAGACCGGATAACGCGAGAGCGCGGCGAGTTCGCCGAACACCTCGCCCGCCGCCAGCACCCGGCGCGTGGCCGGCTCCGTGGCCGGCGCCGCCCGGCCGACCCACGTGGCGCCGCCGTCGCCGCGCGGCGGCGCGGCCTGCGCGTGGCGCACGACCACGGGCCGGGCGCGGTCGGCGTAGCCGCCGAGTGCGACTTCGACCTCGCCGCCGAGGATGTAGAACGCCGTGTCGGAGTACTCCCCCTCGCGCAGGATCTCCTCGCCGGCCGGGAAGCGGGCGGTGCGCAGCTTCGGCAGCACCTTGTCGAGCAGCCGCTCGCGCGCCCGCTCGGGCACCGAGTCGAACAGCGGGAGGGCGCGCAGTTCCTCGAGGCGGGCCGGGACCTGCAGGTGGAGCCGCCGCTCGTGGCGGCGGCGCAGCGCGTCGCGGTCCGGCGCGGGGGCCTCGGCGGTCATGGGGATCGTGGGGAGATTACGGCCACGCGGCCCTTCGCGGTTTCCCGCGCGTGGACCGCCTGCTTACAGCGCGACGAGGTCGGATGCCGAGAGCCCGCGCGCCGCGAGCACTCGCTCGAGCACGGCTGCGACCACCGAGTTCGGCGTCGAGGCCCCGGCCGTCAGGCCGATCCGCTGCGGCCCGGGCGGCAGCCAGCCCGGCGCCGAGACGATGCGGCCGTCGGCGATGGCGCGATGCGAGATCGTCGCCGGCTCGAGGCAGGCGGCCTGGTCGATGTGGTAGGTCGGCACCTTCTCCGCGCACATGCGGGCCAGCGCCTGCGTGTTGCTCGAGTTGTAGCCGCCGATCACGACCATCAGGTCGACCGCGCGCTCGGCGAGGAGCTGCACCACCGCGTCCTGGCGGTCCTGGGTCGCGCTGCAGATGGTGTCGAACGCGCGGAAGCGTTCGGCCAGCGCGGCTTCGCCGTGGCGGCCGCGCATCGCCGCGCGCAGCCGCTCCTGCACCGCGAGGCTCTCGCTCATCAGCATCGTCGTCTGGTTGGCGAGGCCGATCCGCTGCAGGTCGCGCTCGGGGTCGAAGCCCGGCGACGCCGCGTGGCCCAGCTTCGCCATCAGGTCCGCGGCCGGCAACTCGCCGCGGATGAACGCGCAGACGAGGTCGGTCTCCGGCAGGTCGCGCACGCACAGGTAGTGGCCGCCCGCGAACTCGAGCGCCTGCGACGCGGTCGCCCGCGTCTCCTCGTGGTAGTGCTTGCCGTGGATCACCACCGTGAACCCGTCCTGGGCGTAACGCTTCACGTTCTTCCAGACATTCAGCACGGAGCCGCAGGTGGTGTCGACCAGGATGCAGCCCTTCTCGCGCAGGTGCGACAGCTCGCCCTGGGTCACGCCGAAGGCGGGCAGCAGCACGACGTCCTCCGGGGTGACCTCCGCGTAGCGCTCGGCCGGGCTCGGCGCCGGGTCGAGCTGGACGTAGCCCATGGCGGCCAGCCGGGCGTTCACGTCGGGGTTGTGGATGATCTCGCCGGAGAGGAACAGCCGCTTGCCGGGGAACTTGTGGCGGGTCTCGTAGGCGTACTCGACGGCGCGGTCGACACCGTAGCAGAAGCCGAACTCGCGGGCCAGGCGCAGGCTCAGCTCCCCCGCCCGGGCGGCGTAGCCGAGCTCGCGCAGGCGGTCGACCACCCCGCTCCCGTACTCCGCCTCGAGCACGGGGGCGACCTGGGCCTTAAGGCCCAGCCCCTTCTGGAAGTAGGTCTGGCTCACGAGGACTAGAATAACGTGGGGAGCCTGCTACACTTCAAGGCTTTCGCAGATGCAGTTCCAGAACCTCGCCATCGAATCCCTGGCCTACGAGCTGCCCCCGGTCTCCGTGTCGTCGCGCGAGATCGAGGAGCGGCTGCGCCACGTCATGGGCAACCTCAAGGTGCCGACCCGCACCCTCGAGCTGCTGACGGGCATCGTCGAGCGCCGCTTCTGGAACGAGGGCACGCAGGTCCACGAGGCCGCGGCGCGGGTCGCCAAGCGGGCGATCGCCGCAGCGGGCATCGCCGCCGACGCTGTCGGCGTGCTGATCAACACCTCGGTCTGCAAGGACTACCTGGAGCCGTCGATGGCCAGCCTGGTCCACGGCGATGTCGGCCTCTCCGAGCGCTGCCTCAACTTCGACGTCTCCAACGCCTGCCTCGGCTTCCTCAACGGGATCGAGGTCGCGGGCCGGATGATCGAGTCGGGCCTCGCCGACTACGCGCTGCTGGTCGACGGCGAGAGCTCGCGCCAGGTGGTCGAGTCGACGATCGACCGGCTGTCGGCGCCGGGCGCCACCGCCAAGGACTTCTGGGACAACTTCGCGACGCTGACGCTGGGCTCTGCCGCAGTGGCGATGGTGTTGTGCCGGGCCGACCGCTCGCGCACCACCCACCGCGTCAACGGCAGCGTGACGCTGGCCGACACCTCCCAGAGCCGGCTCTGCACGGGCACGGCCGAGCGCATGGTGACGGACTCGACGCGGCTGCTGAAGGCCGGCGTCAACCTCGCGCAGAAGACCTGGCAGCTCGCCGCGGAGCAGCTCGTGTCCTGGTCGCCGGCCGGCATCCGCCGCTTCGTCTGCCACCAGGTCGGCGAGTCCCACATGCGGGCGCTGTGCGACGCGCTGCGCATCGACTTCAACAAGTGTTTCCTGAGCTACCCGACCCACGGCAACGTGGGGCCGGCCGCGGTGCCGCTGACGCTGGCGCTGGCGGCCGAGGCGGGCGAGCTGAAGTCCGGCGACCACGTCGCGCTGATGGGGATCGGCTCCGGCCTCAACGTCACCATGATGAGCGTGACCTGGTGAGCTGGTGAGCTGGCGCTCACTCTACCCCTTCCCCTCCCACACCTTCGAAACCCCCGCCGGCCGGATCGCCTACCTCGACGAGGGTCCGCGCGAGGCGCCGGTCCTGCTGTGCGTGCACGGCAACCCGACCTGGTCGTTCCTGTGGCGGGACGTGGTCGCCGCGTTCCGCGGCACCCACCGTGTCGTCGCCCCCGACCACCTCGGCTGCGGCCTGTCCGACAAGCCGCAGGGCTGGAGCTACCGGCTCGCCGACCACGTCGACAACCTGGCGCGGCTGGTCGCCCACCTCGACCTCCGACGCATCACGCTTCTGGTCCACGACTGGGGCGGGCCGATCGGGCTCGGCGCCGCGCTGCGCGAGCCCGACCGCGTCGAGCGTCTGGTCGTCACCAACACCGGCGCCTTCCCGGCCCCCGCCATCCCGCTGCGGATCGCCGTCTGCCGGCTGCCGCTGCTGGGCCCGCTGGCGGTGCGCGGCTTCAACGCCTTCTCCCGCGCGGCGACGTTCATGACCACCGTGCACGGCCTCCCGGGCGTGGTCGCCGAGGGCTACCTCTACCCCTACCGCTCGTGGGCGGACCGGGTCGCGGTCCAGCGCTTCGTCGAGGACATCCCGCTCGACGCCGGCCATCCCTCGTGGCCGACGCTGCTCGAGATCGAGCGCGGCCTGCCGCGCCTCGCCGACCGCCCCGGCCTGATCCTGTGGGGCGAGCAGGACTGGTGCTTCACGCCGTGGTTCCGCCGCGAGTTCGAGCGCCGGCTGCCGAAGCTGCGCTCGGTCCCGTTCGCCGACGCGGGCCACCTGGTCCTCGAGGACGCCCGCGGGCGGGCCCTCGAGCGGCTGCGCGAGGCGCTCGCCACCCCGGCGTGAGCACGCCCGAGCCCAACGTCGCCCGCCACCTGCGCGCGGCGGCGGCGCGCCTCCCGAGCGCCTGCGCGATCGCGCAGCAGACCCGGAACGGCTGGCGCGAGGTCTCGTTCGCGGAGCTCGAGGCCCGCAGCGACGCGGTCGCGCGCGGCCTGCTCGCCGCCGGGCTGCGCCCCGGCGAGCTGGCGCTGGTGATGGTCCGCGCGGGGATCGAGCTGATCACGCTCACCTACGCGCTCTTCAAGGCGGGTGTCGTGCCGGTGCTGATCGACCCCGGCATGGGCCTGCGCGGCTTCCTGCGCTGCGTGGAGCGCACGCGGCCGACCGCCCTCGTCGGCATCCCGCTCGCCCACGCCGTGAGCCTGGTGGCGCCCGGCGCCTTCGGCTCGGTGCGCACGCGGGTCACGGTCGGCCGCCGCCTCTTCTGGGGCGGGCCGACGCTCGCCGACCTGGAGCGCCTGGGCGCCGCCGGCGCGCCGCCGCTGCACGCGCCCGCCGCCGGCTCGTCCGCCGCAATCCTCTTCACCTCGGGCAGCACCGGCCCCGCCAAGGGCGTCGTCTACACCCACGCCCACTTCGACGCCCAGGTGCGGCTGCTGGGCGCGACCTACGGCTTCCGCGAGGGCGACGTCGACCTCGCCGCCTTCCCGCTGTTCTCGCTGTTCGACAACGCCTTCGGGATGACCAGCGTGATCCCCGACCTCGACCCGTCGCGGCCGGGAAGCTGCGACCCGGCGCGGGTCGCGGCCGCGATCCGCGAGCGCGGCTGCACGCTGGCCTTCGGGTCGCCCGCGATCTGGCGGCGGGTCGCGCCGTGGTGCGCGCGGAACGGGGTGAAGCTGCCGACGCTGAAGCGGGTGCTGATCGCCGGCGCCTCCGTGCCGCCGGCGCTGATCGAGTCGCTGCGCGCGGTGATCGCGGACGGGGGCGACGTCGAGACCCCCTACGGCGCGACCGAGTCGCTGCCCGTCGCCAACGTGCGCGGCGCCGAGATCCTCGGCGAGACGGCGGCCCTGACCCGTGCGGGCGCAGGCACCTGCGTCGGCCGCGTCGTCGACGGCATGCAGGCGCGGGTCATCCGCATCGACGACGCCCCGATCGCGGCCTGGGACGAGTCGCTGGTGTTGCCGCCGGGCCAGGTGGGAGAGATCGCGGTCAAGGGACCGGTCGTGACCCGCGCGTACCACCAGCTTCCGGAGCCCACGGCCGCCGCCAAGATCCCCGACGGCGACGCGGTCTGGCACCGCATGGGCGACCTCGGCTACTTCGACGAGCGGGGCCGCCTCTGGTTCTCCGGCCGCAAGTCCGAGCGGGTGGAGACCGCGGACGGAACGTGGTTCACGGATCGGGTCGAGGGGCTGGCCGCCGCGGACCCGCGGGTCGGGCGCTGCGCTCTCGTCGGCCTCGGCCCGCGCGGGGCGCAGCGGCCGGTGCTGGTCGTCGAAGGCCGCCGCGACGAGGCGCTGGCCGCCGACCTGCGCGCGCGCACGGGCGTCGCGGCGGTGCTGTTCCGCGACGCGCTGCCGGTCGACGTGCGCCACAACGCCAAGATCCACCGCCTGCAGCTCGCGGCGTGGGCGGAGGGGCGCGCGTGAAGGTGCTGGTCACCGGCGGCGGCGGCTTCCTCGGGCGCGCCGTCGTCGAGCGCCTGGTGGCGCTCGGCCACGAGGTGACGAGCGCGGCCCGCGGCGACTACCCGGAGCTGCGGGCGCTGGGCGTGCGCACCGTGCGCCTCGACCTCGGCGACGCGGCGGCGGTCGCGGCCGCGGTCGCCGGGATGGACGCGGTGGTCCACACGGCGGCGAAGGCGGGCGTGTGGGGCCCGCGCACCGAGTACGAGCGGGCCAACGTCGACGGCACCCGCCACGTCGTCGAGGCCTGCCGCGCGGCGGGCGTCGCGCGACTCGTGCACACCTCCTCGCCGAGCGTCGTGTTCGACGGCCGCGACCACGAGAACGCGGGCAACGACCTGCCCTACCCCGCGCGCCACGAGGCGATCTACCCGGAGACCAAGGCGCGGGCCGAGCGCCTGGTGCTGGGCGCCAACGGCCCGCAGCTCGCGACCGTCTCGCTGCGGCCGCACCTGATCTGGGGCCCGCGCGACCCGCACCTGCTGCCGCGGCTGTTCGACCGCGCCCGCCGCGGCCTGCTGCGGGTCGTCGGCAGCGGCCGCAACCGGGTGTCGATCACCTACGTCGACAACGCGGCCGAGGCCCACGTGGCTGCGCTCCTCGCGCTGCGCCCCGGGGCGCCGTGGGCGGGCCGCGCCTACTTCGTGAACGACGCGGAGCCGGTCGTGCTGTGGCAGTGGCTGAACGGGCTGCTCACCCGCCTGGGCCTGCCGCAGGCGAAGAGCCGTGTGCCGCTGGGCGTGGCGCGCGCGGCGGGCGCCGCGCTGGAGACGGCGTGGCGCGCGCTCCGCCTGGCGGGCGAGCCCCCGATGACCCGCTTCGTCGCCGCCCAGCTCGCAGCCAGCCACTGGTACGACCTCGCCCCGGCCCGCGCGGCCTTCGGCTACGCGCCACCCGTGGACGCCGAGGAGGCGCTGCGCCGCACCGTCGAGTGGTGGGCCCCGCGCCTCGAGTCGAAGCCCCGGCGCTGACTTCGACGGCGCCGCACCCGGCGCCGGGAACTCGGGCACGAGCGGGCGTGGGGCTGGTATCGTCGGCTACCCGGAGACACCCCCATGAACGAGACGGAGTTCCTGCGTCACGCCGTGGCGACCGTCGCCTACCGCGGCAGCAAGGCCGTGCGCGACGCGTCCCCCGCGTTCGCCGCGTTCGAAGCCGGTCCGGGCACGCGCGTGCCGGTCGCGATCCTCGCCCACGTCTGCGACCTCTACGACTGGGCGCTGTCGATGGCCGACGGCCGCGAGGCATGGCACGACTCGACGCCGCTCGCCTGGGACGACGAGGTCCGCCGCTTCTTCGCGACCCTCGCGGCCTTCGACGCCCGGCTCGCATCCGGCGCGCCGCTCTCGGTCGCGGCGCAGAAGTTGTTCCAGGGCCCGATCGCGGACTCGCTCACCCACGTCGGCCAACTGACCATGCTGAGGCGCATGGCGGGGGCCGCCATCCGCGGCGAAAACTACGCGCGGGCCGAAATCGTCGCCGGACGCGTGGGCGCCGACCAGGCCACTCCGAGACGGGAGTTCGATTGACCCGGCCGGTGCACCCGGTCGAGCGCGCGACGCTGGTCGCGCTCGCCGCGTTCACGCTCGTCAAGCTGCTGCTGCCGCTCGTCAGCGCACCACCCTTCGGCTACTTCCGCGACGAGCTCTACTTCATCGTCTGCGGTCTGCGACCCGACTGGGGCTACGTCGACCACCCGCCGCTGGCCCCGCTGCTGGCCGCGGCGGGCTGGAGGCTGTTCGGCGAGACGCTCTACGGCGTCCGCTTCTTCCCGGCGCTGTCCGGCGCCGTCACCGTGGCGCTGACCGTGCTGCTCGCCCGCCGCCTGGGAGCGGGCCCCTTCGGCCAGGCCCTGGCGGGCCTCGCGCTGCTGCTCGCGCCGTTCTACCTGGTGGTCGGCGCCAAGCTCTCGACCGACAGCTTCGAGATCCTGTTCTGGACGCTGCTCGCCTGGGCCACGCTGCGGCTCGTCCAGGAGGGCGACCCGCGCCTGTGGCTGCTGTTCGGCGCGGCGGCCGGGCTGGGTCTGGAGGCCAAGCACTCGGTCGTCTTCTTCGCCTTCGCGCTGGTGGCGGGCCTCTTCGCCGTGCGCCGCTGGGAGCTGCTGACCAGCCGCTGGGTGCTGGCCGGGGCCGGCCTCGGGCTGCTGCTGTTCCTGCCCAACCTCGTCTGGCAGTGGCAGCACGGCTGGCCGACGCTCGAGCTGCTGAACAACATCCGGGTCGGCAACAAGAACGTCGTGCTCGGCCCGCTCGCGTACCTCGGCGAGCAGGTGTTCCTGCTCGGGCCGCTCAACCTCCCGCTGTGGCTGGCGGGGCTTCTGTGGTTGCTGCGAGCGCGCGACGATCGCAACCTGCGCGTCTTCGGCGTGGCCTGGCTGGTCACCTTCGCGCTGATCGTGTCCCTGAAGGGCAAGGCCTACTACCTCGGGCCGGCCTATCCGATCCTGTTCGCGGCGGGGGCCGTGGCCTTCGAGCGCTTCACGACGACGGGCCTCCGGCGCGGGTTGCGCGCGCTCTGGATCGGGCTCTCGCTCGCCTTCACCGCCCTGATCCTGCCGATGGGCTTCCCGCTGCTGTCCCCGGAGCGCACGGCCGCGCACCTCGCCTGGATCGGCATCGCGCCCAGGGCGACGGAACACAGCCACGACGCGGTCCTGCCGCAGAACCTCGCGGATCGCCTCGGCTGGGAAGAGATGGTGGCGGGTCTCGCCCGAGCCCATCGCTCGCTCCCGGCGACGGAGCGCGCGAAGGCCGGGATCGTCGTGCAGAACTTCGGCCAGGCCGGCGCAGTCGACATCCTGGGGCGCCCGCACGGTCTTCCGCCCGCCCTGAGCGGCCACCAGAACTACTTCCTGTGGGGCCCTCGCGGCTTCACGGGCGAGGTGCTCCTCGTGCTCGACGACGCGCCCGGAGCCCTGCCGGACCTGTGCGCGAGCGTGGAAGACCTGGGGCCCGCCGGCTCCCATCCTCACGCCCTGCCCGGCGAGCGCCGCAATCGGATCTACGTGTGCCGGGGGCTGCGCCAGCCGCTCGCCGAGCTCTGGCCGCGCATCAAGGTGTGGATGTGATTCTGGGGGTTTGACCGGCGCCGGCCGCAGGAGGATCCTCCGCCTGCCTGCGCACCGCGCCCCGCGCGGGGTGTCGCAGTTCCCGCGGCCAGGAGGTACTTCGATGAATCGCTCCACGCTCGCCACCCTCGGGATCGCCGCGACCCTCCTCGCCGCCGCGGCGTCCGCCGCCGCGCCGACCGACGAGGCGCGCTTCATGGCGCGGCCGGACGTCCACGGCGACCGCATCGTCTTCGCCTGGGACGGCGACCTGTGGACGACCACGGTCGAGGGCGCGGCGCCCGTGCGCCTGACCAGCCACCCCGCCGCCGAGACGGCGCCGCGTTTCTCGCCGGACGGCCAGTGGATCGCCTTCGTCGGCGCCTACGAGGGCAGCGACGACGTGTACGTGATCCCGTCCACGGGCGGCTTGCCGAAGCGGCTGGGCTACCTGCCCGGCGGCGGCACGCCGGCCTGCTGGACGCCCGACTCGCGCCACGTGGTCTTCACCAGCCGCTGGGGCGTCGCCCCGGTGGCCCGCGATCAGCGCCTGTACCGCGTCGCGCTCGACGGCTCGCTGCCCGAGCCGCTGCCGGTCGACCGCGGCGTCGCCTGCAGCTACTCCGCGGACGGCCAGCGCCTCGCCTACGTCCGCAAGGGCAACCCGGACTACTACTGGAAGCGCTACAAGGGCGGCCAGTACACCGACATCTGGACGTACGACTTCGCGAGCGCCGCGTTCGCGCCGCTGACCGACTACGTCGGCCGCAACACGTACCCGATGTGGGTCGGCGAAGAGCTCTACTTCGCCTCCGACCGCGGGCCCGGCGGCATCACCAACCTGTTCCGGATGGACCCGAAGACGAAGGCCGTCGAACAGGTCACCCGCTTCACCGACGTCGACGTGCTGAGCCCGGCTTCCGATCGCAAGCGGATCGTCTTCACCCAGGACGGCTACCTGCACGTGATGGAGCCCGGCGCGGCCCCGCGCAAGGTGAGCGTGCGCATTCCCTCTGACGACTGGCGGCTGCGGGACCGCTGGATCAACCCGGCCGAGTACACGCAGTCGGTCGACGCCGCGAACGACGGCAAGGCGCTCGTGATCTCGGCTCGCGGCGACGTGTTCCGGCTGGGGCTGGAAGGCGAGAAGGACGTGCGCGCGCGCAACCTGACCGGCACCCCGGGCGTGCGCGAGGCCCACCCGCGCGTGTCCCCGGACGGCAAGAGCGTCGCGTACTTCTCGGACGAGACCGGCGAGTACCAGCTCTACAAGCGCGAGATCGCCACCGGCGCAGTGACGCGGCTGACCGACGACCTGAAGCGCACGGCCTACAGGCCGATCTGGTCGCCCGACGGCAGGAAGCTGGCGTTCGGCAACCGCGACTTCGCGATCTTCGTGCTCGACGTCGCCACCCGGAAGCTCACCAAGATCGACGAGTCGCGCTTCCTCGACAACGACCAGTTCACCTGGGAGCAGGCCGACTACGCGTGGTCGCCCGACGGCCGCTGGCTCGCCTACTCGCTGACCCGCGAGAACCGCAACAACGCGATCTACCTCTACGACACGGTGAACGCCCAGCGCACCCAGCTCACGGACGACTTCTTCGACAACCTGAACCCGCGCTGGGACGCGGACGGCGGCTATCTCTACTTCCTGTCGAACCGCAACTTCGAGATCGCGATGGACGTGTTCGAGGACAACCACGTCGTCGCCAACCCGACCCGGCTGATGGTCGTGCAGCTCCGCCGGGGCGAGAAACCGCCGTTCGCGAAGCCGGTGACGCCGGAGTTCGCCGCGGCGGACAAGCCTGTCGAGGCGCCGGCGAAGGCGCCCGAGAAGGCCACCGACAAGCCGGCCGCGAAGCCCGACGACGCCCGCTTCCGGGTCGACGTCGAGGGCATCGCGGCGCGCGTCTTCCCGGCCCCGGTCGAGCCGGGGAACTTCTTCCACCTGGTGGCCGGCAAGGGCCATGCGGCGTGGCTGTCGGTGCCGCTGTTCACCGAGGACGAGTACGAGGAGTTCTACCGCGTCGGCGGCCGCACCAAGTGGACGCTGAACGTGTTCTCGATGAAGGACGAGAAGGTGGTCGCGGCCGACGACAAGGTCGCCCAGGCCGAGGTCTCGACCGGTGGCGAACAGGTGGTGATCCGCAAGGACGGCAAGCTGTTCCTCACCCAGCTCGACAAGGTCCACGCCTCGAAGAAGCTCGGACGCGAGGTCGACACATCCGGCCTCACCTACCGCGTCTCGCCGCGGGCGGAGTGGCGGCAGATCTTCGCCGACGCCTGGCGCTGGTACCGCGACTTCTTCTACGACAAGGACATGCACGGCCTCGACTGGAAGGCGCTCGGCGACCGCTACCGCGCCTACGTCGAGCAGATCCGCAACCGCGACCAGCTCAACTGGGTGCTGCTGCAGATGGTCGGCGAGCTGTCCGTCTCGCACACCTACGTCAGCGGCGGCGACATGGGCCCGTCCGTCACCCCGCCCACTCCGGCCGTCTCGACCGCGACCCTCGGCGTCGACCTCGCCGCCGACGCCGCCTCCGGCCTCTACCGCTTCGCCCGCATCTACGGCCCGACGCCGTACTTCAGCCAGGTGCAGACGCCGCTGGCGCGCCCGGACATCGAGATCAAGAAGGGCGACTACCTGATCGCGATCAACGGCCAGAAGCTGCGCGCGCCCGAGAACTACTTCAAGCGGCTCCAGGTCGGCAAGGAGGACCTGGTCGAAGTCACGGTGGCGAGCGCCCCGGCCGGCCCGACCCGCACCTACCGGGTCAAGCCGCTGCGCTCCGAGCGCGAGGCCCGCTACGCGGCGTGGGTCAGCGACAACGTCGACAAGGTGCTGGCGGCCTCCAACGGCGAACTCGGCTACATGCACATCACCGCGATGGGCGGCGGCGGCGTGATGGAGTTCGACAAGTTCTGGCGCGCGTTCAAGTTCAAGAAGGGGCTCGTGATCGACGTCCGCGGCAACGGCGGCGGCTGGACCGAGTACTTCATGATCGACAAGCTCGAGCGCCAGCAGGTCGCGTACAACGTGCTGCAGGGCATGGAGCCCTACCGCTACCCGAACACCGCCTCGCGCGCCCACTTCGTGGTCGTCTCCAACGAGGACAACGGCTCGGACGGCGAGGCGTTCGTCGAGCACTTCAAGGCCCGCAAGCTCGGCACCGTGGTCGGCGTTCCGTCGTGGGGCGGCCTGGTCGGCATCATCAACGGCCAGCCGACGATCGACAACGGAACGGTCCACCAGTCGAACAACGCGTTCTACGGCAAGGACGGGAAGTGGCTGGTCGAGAACCACGGCGCCGACCCGGACGTGCTGATCGACAACGACCCGGCCTCGGTGATGGCAGGCCAGGACGCCCAGCTCGACAAGGCGATCGCGGTGGCGCTGGAGAAGATCAAGACCCAGCCCTGGCAGTTCCCGCCAGTGCCGGCCTACCCGAAGAAGTAGCTACTTCGCCTTCGGCACGCCGAGTTCGGCCAGCTTCTTCGCGATGTCGTCGCCGGCCGTGTTCGGCTTCACGTCCTTGTCGACGTGGAGGATGCGGCCGTCCGCGCCGACGTAGAACGTCCAGCGCTTCGGCAGCCCGACCACCGGCATCAGCACGCCCCAGGCCTTCGCCACCTTCTTGCCGGGGTCGGACAGGATCGGGAAGTCGACCGAGAGCGACTCGGCGAACTCCTTGTTCTTCTTCGGGTCGTCGGTGCTGGCCATGAAGTAGGCGACGTCGAAGGCACGCAGCTTGCTGCCGCTCTCCCGGAGCGACTTGCACTCGCGGGTTCAACCCGAGGTGAACGCCTTCGGGAACCAGGCCAGCACCACCACCTTGCCGCGCAGGGCGGCGAGCGAGTGGGTGCGGCCGTCGGAGCCGGGCAGCGAGAAGTCGGGCGCGACGTCGCCGGGCTTGAGGTCGGCAGCCTTCGCCGAGCAGGCGGCAAGGGCGGCCAGGCCGAACGCCGAGAGCGCGCGCAGGAATGCGGGACGGGGTTTCGGGCTCACCCGGCGATTCTCCCCGGCTGCCCGCCGGCCCACAAGGCGACCGGGGGTAGCATGGGCCGCCTTGTCGGAAAGGCGGGAGCTGCCTGATGGAACCTCTCGATCCGCCCCTCGACTACGCCGCGGTCGGCCTCGTCTCCGGACTGGAGGTGCACCAGCAGCTCCTGACCGAGCGCAAGCTGTTCTGCCACTGCCCCGCCGGCCGCTACACCCGCAGCCACGACGGGACCGTGCTGCGCCACATGCGGCCGACGCTGTCCGAGCTCGGCGTCTACGACGGCACGGCGCTGATGGAGTTCAAGACGAAGAAGCACATCGTCTACCTCCTGAACCGCGCCAACACCTGCACCTACGAGATGGACGACACGCCGCCCTTCCCCGTCAACCCGGCGGCGATCGACGTCGCGATCGAGCAGTGCCTGATGCTCGGCTGCGACATCGTCGACGAGGTCCACATCGCGCGCAAGCAGTACCTCGACGGCTCGATCCCGACCGGCTTCCAGCGCACCGCCATCGTGGGCGTCAACGGGCGGCTGCCGTTCCGCGGCCGCGAGCTCACGATCACCCAGGTCAGCGTCGAGGAGGACTCCTGCCGCGAGGTCTCGGACCGCGGCCACCTGATCGTCTGGCGCACCGACCGCCTCGGCATGCCGCTGATCGAGACCGTGACCGGCCCCGACCTGCGCACGCCGGACGAGGTCGAAGAGGCGATCCTGCTGGTCGGCCGCGTGTGCCGGTCGACGGGACACGTGCGGGTCGGGATCGGAGCCAGCCGCCAGGACGTGAACGTGTCGGTGCGCGGCGGCCGGCGGGTGGAGATCAAGGGCGTGCCACAGGCCGGCTGGGCACCGCGGCTCGTTCACGGCGAGGCGTGGCGGCAGGTGAACCTGCTGCGGCTGCGCGACGAGCTGCACGCGCGGGGCCTGCGGGCGGCGGCCGACGTGCGGGTCGCGGCCACGGACGTCACTGCGCTCGCCGCGACGGGGCCGCTCGCCGCGCTGCGCGTGGAGACGTGGGACGCCTTCGTGCGCGAGCGCCGGCGCCGGCCCGAGTTCGAGGTAGGGCCGGGCCCGTTCACCGTGCTGGCGGTGCGGCTCACGGGTCTGGCCGGCACCCTCGGCTGGCCGACGCAGCCGGGGCGCACGTTCGCCGACGAGCTGCGCGGGCGGGTGCGCGTGATCGCGGGCCTCGACCAGGCGCCGGTGCTGCTCCACTCCGAGGCCTGGCCCGGCGACGCCCGCGGCGAGCTCGCCCGCTTCCGCGCGGCTGCCGGTTGCGCGGAGGCCGACGCGCTGGTCGTGGTCTGGGGGCCGGAGCGCGACGCACACACCGCCGCCGCCGAGATCCGCCTGCGCTACGTCGACGCGCTCGACGGGGTCCCCAACGAGACCCGCCAGCCGTTCCGCGACGGCACGACCGACTTCGAGCGCATCCTGCCGGGCCCCGATCGCATGTACCCCGACACCGACTCGCCGCCCACCCCCGTCACTCGCGAACGGGTCGAGCGGCTGCAGGCGGCCCTGCCCGAGCGCCCCTGGAAACGCGAGGCCCGCTACGCGGCGGCCGGCGTGCCGCACCACGTCGCCCACTACCTCGTGCGGCGCGGCGGCGCGACGCTCGTGGATCGCGTGGTGCGCGAGGGGACGGCCGACCTGCGCCACGCGGCGTTCTTCTTCGGTGAGCGGATCAAGGGCCTGCGCCGCGCAGGCGTCGCGGTCGACGCGGTGCCGGCCGAGGCCTGGGTGGCGCTGTTCCGGGCGTTCGGAGAGCGCCCCGCGCTGCGCGAGGCGTGGGCGACGATCGCGCGCCGGCTGGCGGAGGGCCACGACCCCGCGGCAGCACTCGCGGACTTCACCGAGCCCGCCGACTGGACTGCCCACCTCCCCTCCTGGCTGCAGGAGGCGCGCGAGGAGAGCTACGACGACGATCCCGGCCGCTTCGGCCGGCACGCGACCGGCCGCGTCCTCGACCGCTTGCGCGGGCGGGTGGCGGCGGCACGGATCCACGCGGCGCTGCGCGCGGCGCGGGAGGCGACGGCATGACGGCATCCGACCCGCTCAAGGGCTACAAGGGACGCGCCCGGGCCCGGCTCGAGGCGTTCGGCGTGCGGGTGTGGAGCGACGTGCGCGCCACGAACGACGCGGGCAGCACGTTCGAAGGCGTGATCCTGCCGCGCAGCGAGACGCTCGACGACCGGCACGTGGTGATCAAGCTGAAGACCGGCTACAACGTCGGCCTCCACGTCGAGCGCCTGCGCACGATGGTCGAGCTGGGCTACAAGGAGGCCGTGTACAAGATCCCCGAGCAGGCGTTCCCGTCGCGGCCCGAGCTGCCGCGGGTGACGCTGCTCGGCACGGGCGGCACGATCGCGTCGCGGCTCGACTACCGCACGGGCGCGGTGATCCCGGCCTTCACGCCGGGCGAGCTGTACGGCGCGGTGCCGGAGCTGGCCGACCTCGCCAACCTGACCACGAAGAAGCTGTTCGGCGTGTTCTCCGAGAACATGGCGAAAGATCAGTACGTCGCCCTCGCCGAAGCCGTGGTGCGCGAGATCGAGGAAGGCGTCGACGGCATCGTGATCGGCCACGGCACCGACACCATGGGCCACACGGCCGCGATCCTCTCGTTCATGGTCCAGGACCCGCCGGTGCCGATCGTCATGGTCGGCTCCCAGCGCTCGTCCGACCGCCCGTCGAGCGACGCCGCGCTCAACCTGATCCACGCGGTGCGCGCCGCCGGCAGCGGCCAGATCGCCGAGGTCCAGATCTGCATGTTCGGTCCGACCTCCGACCAGTACGCGCTGCTCCACCGCGGCACCCGCTGCCGCAAGATGCACAGCTCCTACCGCTCGACGTTCCGCACGGTCGGCGACACCCCGCTGGCGATGGTCGGCGACGACTTCACCTGGCTGACCGACGACTACCGCCGCCGCGACCGCTCGCGGCGGCCGCGCCTCGACACCGCCTACGACGATCGCACGACGATCCTCTACTACTACCCCGGAATGAAGCCCGACCTGGTCGACGCCCTGGTCGAACGCGGCTACCGCGGGATCGTGATCGCCGGCACCGGCCTCGGCCACGTCAACAAGCCGCTCTACCCCGCCCTGCAACGGGCGGTGGCGGCGGGCGTGCACGTGGTGATGACCGTGCAGACGCTGTGGGGCTACGCCCAGATGTACGTCTACGACACCGGCCGCGACCTGATGGACCTGGGCGTCGTGCCGCTCGACAACATGCTGCCGGAGACGGCGCTGATGAAGCTGTCGTGGGTGCTCGGCCGCACCGACGACCACGACGAGGTGCTGCGTCGGATGCGCGAGCCCGTCGCCGGCGAGATCACCGAGCGCGAGCCCCACAACGGCTACCTGATCCTGCAGGGCGGGCTGCCGGAGACGGAGGAGTTCGTCTCCAGCCACTGGAAGTAGGCGCCGGTCAGCGCTCCTCGAGGTCCTGCAGCCCGTGCTGCCGCCGGGAGCCGGGCAGCAGCGGCTGGTCCACGAGGTACTCGTCGCGCGGGAACAGGTCGGTGTTGACACCGAACGCCGCAGTGCGCTCGTCGCCGGGGCCCCAGTAAGCCGTGGGCCGCGCGAGGGCCTGGTCGATCAACTCGCGAATCGGGACGTGCGCGGCCCGGTAGTAGGCCTCGGTGAACGGGTGCTGCAGCCGCTCGCGGATCGCAGCGGCGTCGAGCACGATCGGGGTGTCGGAGCCGATCAGCGTCGGCCCCACCCGCAGCACGTGCGGGAAGACCTGCAGGAACGTGTCGCGCACCCGGCGGGTGGGGCTCCAGGTGACGCCGAGGCCGCCTGGGCGCAAGCGGCTGCGCACCAGTTCGAAGTACTCCGTCGAATAGAGGTTGCCGGCGAACGCCGAGTCGGAGCGCAGGGCGTCGGCCTCGATCACGTCGAAGCGCAACGGGGTGCGCATCAGGTAGGCACGGCCATCGCCGTACTCGACCCGGATGCGGCCGTCGGTCAGGACCCGGTGCAGGCCGGGATCGGGCCACTTGCGGAACAGCGCCTGCAGCGCCGGCACCTGGGCGGCGACGATCTCGATGCAGCGCACGCGCGTCGTCTCCGGGCGCCCGGCGATCCCGAACAGCGTGTCGCCCGAGCCGAGACCGATCACCGCCACCGACTCCGGCCGCGGATGGACCAGCACCGGCAGCGCGCCGAGCACGGTGTGGTAGCTGCCGTACGGGAGCTGGCTCTGCCCCAGGCCGTTCGCGAACACGACGGTTCTGCCCGCGGCGGGCTCCTCCTTCAGCAGCGCGAGACCCGAGCCGTCTTCCGCGAAGACGACGCGGTCGGGCGTCGTGCCGTGCAGGCTCGCCCACAGCGCGCCAGCCGACGGGGTGGCGGCCACGGCCAGTGCAACGGCGGCCAGCGCTCCCAGCAGTGGCAGCCGACGCGGGCCCTCCGACAGGCGCACCCGCAGCGACAGGTAGACGACTGCCGTCAGCACCAGCGCCCGCAGCGTCCACGCGGTGCCGAGCAGCGGCAGCAGCAGCAGGCCCGTGAGGGCGGAGCCCAGCGTCGAACCGATGATGTTCGCTCCCTGCAGCCAGCCGACGCGGCGCCCGATGCGGTCGAGATCCGTCTGCACCGCGCGCTGCAGGAACGGGAAGCTGAGCCCCATCAACAGCGTCGGCGGACCGACCAGCGCCACCGGCAGGGCGACGTAGAGGGCCGCGAACTGGGCCGTGAGGTCTCGGTAGTAGGGCGGGATGTCGCCCAGCCGCCACAGGTAGCGCAGCGCGGCCCGCACCGCCTCCGCGATGTCGATCGGGTCGTACTCGGCGAGGTAGGCCGCCAGCGGGCGCAGCCAGGCGAGGTGGGCCAGGCCCCAGACCAGGAAGCCGAGCGAGAGCCCGGCGTAGAGCGGGATCCCCGCCTGCAACATCAGGAACACGTGCGCGGGGCGCTGGCTGCGCGGCGCCAGCCGGCTGCCGATCAGGGCGCCGAGGCCGAGCCCGCCGAGGAAGATCGCGAGCAACGTCGCGAACGTGAACGAGTTGGACTTGAGCAGGATGCCGAGCAGGCGGAACCAGACGATCTCGAGCGAAAGCGCGACGAATCCCGACAGCGCGTAGAGGCCCAGCCAGGTCGCGAACGGCAGGTGGATCGCGACGGGCGGGGCCACGTCCTCCGCCGCCGTCGGCGCCGGCGGCTCGGCCCGCGGGGGCCGCAGCGCGATCGCCAGCGCCACCAGCGCGCAGCCGAAGTTGAGAGCGGCCCCGAAGTGCACGCTGCCGGCGAATCCCAGCGCCCGCACGCCGACCCACACCGTGCCCAGCGCCCCCACCGCGGCGCCCAGCGTGTTCCAGCCGTAGAGGCCGCCGATGCGACGGCCGGCCAGGGCCAGGTGCGGCGTCACCACCCGCGCCAGGAGCGGCAGCGAGAGCCCCATCAGGAACGTGGGCAGCAGCAGCGTCAGGAACAGCAGCGCGGTCATCGCCCAGCCGGGCAGCGCCAGCGGCCCGAGGCGCAGGAACAGCACCCCGTGCAGCAGCGGCACGCTCCACAGCGCGAACAGCGCGACGCCTGCCTCGGCGAGCGCGAACGCCAGCACCCGCCTGCGCTCGGAGAGTCGGTCCGCGAGGTGGCCGCCGGCCAGGCTGCCGAACCCGAGGCCGGCCATGAACGCGGTCACGATCAGCGTCACCGAGTAGACGTCGGCGCCGCTGAAGAACGTCAGCAGCCGCTGCCAGACGATCTGGTAGACGAGCGCGGCGACCCCGCTCGCGAAGAAGACCAGCAGCAGCAGCAGGTAGGTCAGGACGTGGCCCGGCCGTGACGCAGGTTGGAGAGGGGTCCTCGCACGATTGGAGCGGAAGTTTAGCAGGCCGACGCGGGCGTCCGCTCCTGATCGGCAGGCAACGCGCAGCAGGGGCCTGGTGCGATCAGAAGTCCTCGATCTCCCGCCTGAGCGCGTCGCCTGCGATGCGAGCCCACTGTTCTCCGAGTTCCAGGTCCGGCTGAACCCTACCGGTGTGGACGTACTGAGACCTCACGGCATAAAGATCGCGGATCGTCTTTCGCAGGCGCTCCCGATCGTCCGCCGACCGTCCCAGGCGATACGCAATCGCCTCGCTGAGCCGGGCTGTGATGCTGGCATTGTCGGAGCGCTGGAGCAGCAGCCCTTCCAGGCACATCGAGTAGTTGACGATCGCCACGCCAGGATCGGAGGCAACCTGGGCCCTCGCATAGAGGCCGCAGGCCGTCCGTATCTCCTGGGATCGACCGGGGGGGCCTTGCCACAATCGGGTGATCTGGTTCCTGAGACGATCGCCGGGCTGACCTGCGGCGCGAGAAGCACGAGCTTCGTCGAAGGAAGTGCCCATGCACGGGTGGAACTCGACCTTGGATCGTAGATCGAAGATCTCGCCCGGTGGGGCTGGCGGGTCACCGAAGCCGTCGAACTGCAGTTCGCTCCCTAGATGAAACTCGCCCGCTGGGTCGCCGGGCGTACGAAAGGGTCCCGCCAGACCCACGGCCAGGAGGGCCCCGACGACCTCGCGGATGACCCTGCAGCTCTCATCGAGCGCCGTCGTGGAGCTGTAGGCGTGGACTCTGCCTTCCAGCCGTGCCGGGTCAGGCGAATACGCTCCGCTGCTCTCGTCGTAGTCAGTCCTGACCGTCAGCGTCAGGTCTGGCGTTAGCTCGAGACGGTAGGACTCCATCGAGTTGTTCGTGAACTCGACAGCGAAATCGAAGGGAGACTCGGGGGTTTCGAGTCGAGCCGTGATCTCGGCCACCAGGTTCGGATCGTCGGGCCGCCTCCCGGCCCGGACGGCAGTGGCAGTGCGAGCGAAGATCCACTCGCTGAGGTCACCCCGCGCCCTGAACGGCTGCTTGCCTCGCATGCTCTGGACAAGCTCTTGCTCGGCAGCGTGGGCACCGTGAGGGTCGCCTGGATCGAGGGGCCCCAGATTGAGCCTCCAGGCCTGCCCAGCGATGATCCGAGCCACGAGCGATTCTCTACTGGCGGTGTCCATAGGTCCCTTCGACTCGCGAATCGTCGTCGCCAACACTGGCGTAGCCGGCGACATCGAGACTCAATGTGAGTGGCGCCCACCTCAGCCAGCTCGGGTTCTCCAGACTCGGGGGTGCCGTTTTCCGTGAATGCACCCAATGACGATGATGGCGTCTTCCTCCAGAAGGCGGAAGTAGAGCCCATAGGGAAACTTCGGGAGGAGAACGCGACGTACATCGCGATACAGCACGGCGTAGGCTCGTGGATGCTCGGCCGCGGCCTGCATGGCCCGGTCGACCGCGTGCAGGAATACGTGCCCGAGTCCGAGCCGCCGGCTCTCGTACCAGTCGAACGCTTCCTCGATGTCGCCTTCGGCCGCTGGCCGGACGAGGAGCTTCACCGCGACTGAAGGCGCTCCTTGACTTCGGACCAGGGGCGTCCGAGTGGTCGGCCGTTCCGAATGTCGTCTTCCATGTCATCGAGACGCCGATCCAGCTCGGCTTTCTGCTCGTCCGTGAGGGGAGGCCCGCCAGGGTGACGGCAGAGGCGCTCCCAGAGGTCCTCGAGAAGCTGCAGTTGCTCCTCGGGGCTCAGGGCATCCAGATTCAGCGCTGCTTGGGCCATAGCTTATTCTGCTGCCGTCCACGCTGCCGCTCAAGGCTCCGAATGACCTGTACTAGTGGATTGGGGCAAGAGGTCCCGCACGCGGCTGTCCTTGAGCATCGCTGCCGCTCCCGGCGCGGCGGCCTCGGCAGTGAGGCCCTGAGGCGCGCCCTCCGCCGTCAGCTCGAGCGCAACAGGCGCGACGGGTCGATCGCCAGCACCGCTCGGGCGGGCAGCCAGGCGGCGCACAGGGCGACCGCGAAGAGCAGCGCCGGCAGGCCGACGAAGGCCAGCGCGTCGGGGCGCACCGCGCCCTGGAAGGCGCTCACCATCGCGCTTCCGAGCAGGGTCGAAAGGCCGAGGCCGATCGCCACGCCCGTGCCGGTGAGCAACGCCGCCTGGCGCAGCGTGAGCCGCAGCAGGTCGCGGCCGGAGGCGCCGAGCGCCAGCCGCACGCCGAACTCGCCCTCGCGCAGCGCGACGCGGTACGCCATCACCCCGTAGATGCCCGACACCGCCAGCAGCAGCGCGACCAGCGCGATCGCACCCATCACGCCCACTCCGAACTGGAGCCCGATCGTGCTGCGGGCGATCGCCTGGCGCATCGAGTTCACGCCGGAGGCTGGCAGCGCCGAATCGATCGCCGTGATCGCCTGGCGGGCTCCGTCGACCAGCGCTTCCGGCGGCCCGGCCGTGCGCAGGCCGAAGGTGAGCTGGACCGGAGCGGCCTGGTCGATCGGGCGGTAGACGGTCGGGTACTCGCGGCGCGCGAACCACTGGTGCACGACGTCGCCGCACACGCCCACGACCGTCAGCACCGGAGCGTCGGGCTGGCCGAGGCGGATGCGGCGGCCGAGGGGGTCGAGCCCCGGCCAGTGCCGCTGCGCGAAGCTCCTGCTGACCACCACCACGCGCTCGGCCGATTCGTCGTCGCTCGCGCGCAGCTCGCGGCCCCCCACGACCGGGATCCCCATCGCGGCGAAGTAGCCGGGCGCGACGACGCGGTTGTCGGCAATCGGTGCGCGCTGGGGCTCCACGGCGGGGCCGCCTTCGATGAACACCGGGCGCGAGGAGTTGTCGTTGCGCGAGGGCAGCACGTTGGCGATCGCCACGGCCTCCACGCCGGGCAGCGCGCGCAGGCGCTCCGCCGCGCGGCGCGCGAAGGCGGCACGGGCGGCCTCGTCGGCGTAGTCGCGCTCGGGCAGCGAGACGGCGAACGTCAGCAGCCCGTCGGGATCGAAGCCGAGCGGGCCCTGGGTGAAGCGCTGCGCGGTCTGCCAGGCGAGCCCGGCGCCGACGACCAGCGCCAGCGCGCAGGCCACCTCCGCGACGACCAGCACGTTCCGCCCGCGCTGCCGCACTCCGGACGCGCCGCGCCCGCCCTGCCGCAGCGTCTCGGCCCCCGGCGTGCGCGACGCGCGGATCGCGGGCCAGGCGCTGAACACGAGCATCGCGAGCCCGCCGATCACCAGCGTGAAGGCGAAGGTGCGGCCGTCGACGTCGATCCCGGCCCAGCCCGGCACGAAACGCTGCACGTCGGCGGGCATCGACTCGCGCATCGCTCGGGTGGCGAGCAGCGTCAGCGGCAGCGACACGATCGCGCCGGCGGCCGCCGCCACCAGGCCCTCGGTGACGAGCTGGCGCACGATGCGGCCGCGGGCCGCGCCCAGCGCCAGGCGCACGGCCAGCTCGCCCTGGCGCTCGGTGGCGCGGGCCAGCGTCAGGTTGGCGACGTTGACGCAGGCGATCAGCAGCAGGAACAGCGCCGCGGCCTGCCACACGGCCATCACGCCGCGCAGGCCCGCGTCCTCGTAGCCGACCTGCAGGTCGACGACCACCGCCTCGCTGCCGGCGTTGGTCTGCGGGTGGTCCTGGGCGAGGCGAGCGGCGATCGCGGCGAGCTGCGCACGCCCCTGCTCCAGGCTGACGCCGGGGGCGAGCCGGCCGATGGCCGACAGGTAGTGGCGGTCGCGCGGCGCGTCGGCGGCGATCGACAGCGGCGCCCACAGCTCGGCGCCTTCGGGGAACAGGAACCGCGGCGGCGCGATGCCGATCACCACGTGGCTGACGCCGTCGAGCAGCAGGCTGCGGCCGACGAGGCCCGGGTCGCCGCCGAAGCTGCGCTTCCACAGGGCGTCGGAGATCACCACCACGTGCCGCTTCGCGGCTTCGGCTTCGTCGGGGCGGAAGCCGCGGCCCAGCGCGGGCGGCGTGCCCAGCACGTCGAAGAACGCCGGCGACACCTGGAAGCCCTGGACCCGCTCGGGCAGCCCCCCCTCGCCCTGCACGTTGACGGACCACCACTCGAGGCCGACGAGAGCGTCGAATGCGGAGGCTGCCTGCTGCCAGTCGCGGAAGTCGGCGGGCGACAGCGTCGAGCGGTCGAAGTGCTCGGTGCGCGGCGAGCGCTGCCAGGCGCGCACCAGCCGATCCTGGTGCGGGTAGTCCATCGGCCGCAGCAGCAGCGCATCGAAGGCGCTGAACAGCGTCGCGTTGGCGGCCAGGCCGACCGCGAGGGTGACCACCACCAGCAGGCTGACCGCCGGCCGCCGCAGCAGCCCGCGCAGCGCCATTCTCAGTTCGTGGGCGACCTGGTCCATGACTCTCCCTTTCGCCGGCAAGGCGCCCGCAGCACCACGCGCCCATGCGGCTCGTGCGCGGTGTCCCCAGAGCGACAGCGCCGTCGCGGCTCCCGTTCCCCAGTACCAGAGTTCGGCCTGCCAGGCGCCCGCCGGCGCGCGCCGCGCGTGTTCTTCGTGCAGGTCACCCATCACCTCGTCGCGCACCGCCTCGGGCAGCGCCGCCGAGAGCCACAGCCGGGCGATGCGGGACGGGCCTTTCACGGTCGCTCCAGCCGTGCCTCGAGCCCGTCCCACAAGGCGAGCAGCGTGCGCCGGCTCGCGCTCAGCGCGCGCAACCCCGCAACCGTGACGGCGTAGTAGCGGCGCGCGCGTCCCCCGCGCTCGGCCAGCGGCTCGCCGAGCCGCGACTGGAGCAGGCCCTTCTGCTCCAGCCGCTCCAGGGCCGTGTAAAGCGCGCCCCGCGTCAGCCGGCGGCCGGCAGCCTCGAGATCCTCCAGCAGCGGCACGGCGTAGGCGTCGACGTCCCGCCTCAACACCGCGAGCAGCACGACCTGTTCGAGTTCACCGAGATGGATGCTTTTCATGAGCCTACAACGTAGGCAATACGCGCGAGCCCGTTCCGCGGTTCCCCCATCTCGCTCACAATCGGGGCATGCACTTCGATCCCGAGACGGCGTTCCCGCTGCTGGAGCGCACCCCCCGCCTGCTGGACGCCTGGCTGCGCGACCTGCCGGCGGCCTGGCTCGACGTCGACGAGGGCCCCGGCACCTACTCGCCCCGCGACGTCGTCGGCCACCTGATCCACGGCGAGGAGGCCGACTGGGCCCCGCGCCTGCACCACGTCCTGGCGCACGGCGCCGCGCGCCCCTTCGAGCCGTTCGATCGCGAGGGCTTCGCCGCGGCGTACCGCGGTCGACCGATCGGCGACCTGCTCGACCGCTTCGCGCGGCTGCGCGCGGAGAGCCTCGCGTCCTTCCGGGCCGCCGCGGCGCACCCCGGGCTCTGGGAACGGCGCGGATCGCACCCGGAACTCGGCGAAGTGAACGTCGGGCAACTCGCCGCGACCTGGGTGGTGCACGACCTCGGCCACCTGCGCCAGATCGCCCGCGCGATGGCCCGCGCGTACGCCGACGCCGTGGGTCCGTGGCGCGCGTATCTCACGATCCTGGAGCCGCCTCCGGCCCTATAATCCGGGGCAATCGCATGATTGCCGGGGCCAAGGCGCCTGACGCCGGACCGCTGCCGCGGGTTCGCCCGCACGCCGCCACCCGCACCGCGGGCGGCCCGGAGGAGCCGGCCCCGGCCAGGCCGACGCTCGCCGGGCCCGATCCGTTCGTCGCCCGGCTGGAGCACGTCAGCGCGCGGATTTCTGATCCCGCCGCCAAGCTGCGCTTCCTGCGCGAGTCGCTGGCCCAGAAGGAGGCCCTCGACGAGCGCGTGCAGGCCGTGCCGGTGGCCCCGGTGCGCCACCTGCTGCAGCGCCTGCTCGGCCTCGACCGCATCCAGCACCTGCTGCACCGCCGCGACCTCCAGGGCACGGCGGCCGACGTCGCGGGGCCCGCGACCGCCCGCGTCAGCGGCGTCGCCGCGCTGGCGCTGGTCCTCGCGCTGGCGGCCGTGGCGTGGTCGCTCCGCACCGCTCCGGCCCCCGCCGTGGTTCCCGCGCCGGGCACCGCCGTCGTGCCGGCGGCCGCTCCCGGGGCGCCGGCGCCGGCGACCGTGCCCCCCACCCAGGGCGTGCGTCCGGAACGCATCTGGCTGGTCGAGAAGAGCGCGACCCACGAGCTGTGGAGCAACGGCCTGCGGATCGACACCAGCCTGGTGGTGATGGGCGCTCCCCGCGCGTTCCGCGTCTTCGACCGCGAGCGCGGCCTGCAGCCCGAGGTCTTCACCGAGCCCGTCGGCATCCTGTTCCACACTTCCGAGAGCGACGTCTGGCCGCTCGACGCCGGCTTCAACGAGAACCTGCGCGACAGCACCCAGCGGCTGCTGCGCTATCTGCGCCGTAACACCACCTACCACTACCTGATCGACCGCTTCGGCCGCGTGTGGCGGGTGGTGGACGAGGGTTCCAAGGCCAACCACGCCGGGAACTCGGTGTGGGCCGACGGTGAGCGGGTGTTCCTGAACCTGAACCACGCCTTCCTGGCGGTCTCGTTCGAGACCCGCTGGGAGGGCGGGCGCGCGCTGCCGATCACGGAGGCGCAGTTCGCCGCGGGCCGGCTGCTGACCGACCAGCTCCGCCAGCGCCACGACATCCCGCCGCAGATGGCCGTCGCCCACGGGCTCGCCAGCGTCAACCCGAAGAAGCGGCTGATCGGCCACCACGTCGACTGGGCGCGCGGCTTCCCGTTCGCCGCGTTCGGCCTCGACAACGCCTACCGCGTGCCGTCGCCCGCGGTCGAGCTGTTCGGCTTCGGCTACGACGACGAGTTCCTGCGCGTGATGCAGGAGCCGTGGCCCGGAGTGCGGCTCGCGGAGGCGAAGCTGGCCCGCGATGCGGCGGCCGCAGGACTCACCCCCGAAGCGCTGCGCCGGCAGCGGCAGGAGCTCTACGACGCATGGATCGCGGACCAGGCGCGGGCCGACGAGGCGCGCACCCCGGTCGCGGAGGACACGGCCCCGGGCGCCGGGGCGACGGAGGATTAGCAAGACCATGGCCAACGATCATCTCTGGAAGGTCGCCCAGGAAGCCGAGGAGCGCATCAACGAGCTGGCGGCGACCTCGCACCCGCTCGGCGTGGACGTCGGGACCAGCAAGATCGTGGCGGCCCGCCGCCAGGGCAAGGAGCTGCAGACCGCGTCGCAGCTCAACGCCTTCATCCCGGTGCCCTACTCGAAGTTCACCGAGAAGACGCTGACCCAGAACGCGATCAGCTACTACAAGGACGGCGACGAGCTGGTCATCTTCGGCACCGCCACCGAACACTTCGCCAACATGTTCAACGCGGAGTTCCGGAGGCCGATGGCCGACGGGTTGCTCAACTCGAAGGAGCGCCTCGGCTGGCCGGTGATCGAGGCCATCCTCCAGATGATGATCCCGAAGGCGCGGGCGAAGGACGAGGTGCTCGCCTTCTCGGTGCCGGCGGCGTCGGACGGCCGCAACTCCGCCTTGACCTACCACGAGGCCACGTTCCGCGGCTACTTCCAGTCGCTGGGCTACAACGCGATCGCCATCAACGAGGGCCTGGCCGTGATCTTCGCCGAGCTGGAGAGCGAGAACTTCACCGGCATCGGCATCTCGTGCGGCGGCGGCATGTGCAACGTCGCGCTGTCGTTCCTGTCGATCCCGTCGATCCTGTTCAGCATCGCCAAGGGCGGCGACTTCATCGACCAGGCCGTGGGCACCGTCGTCAACGAGCACGCCACCCGCGTCAAGATGATGAAGGAGGAGAGCCTCGACCTCTCCAAGGCGCCCAAGGACAAGCTGGAGAAGGCGCTCCACATCTACTACCAGGACCTGGTCGAAGAGCTCGTCGGCTCGCTGCGCCGCGCCATCTCGCGCGCCGAGAAGCTGCCCAAGGCCGACCGGCCGCTGCCGATCGTGCTGGCCGGCGGCACCGCCAAGCCGAAGGGCTTCCGCGAGATGTTCGAGCGCACGCTGCGCGCCGAGCCGATGCCGATCGAGGTCTCCGAGGTGAAGCTGGCGGCCGACCCGCTGACCGCCACCGCGCGCGGGGCCCTGATCGCCGCGATGTACGAGAAGTAGACCCCTGTCCCGCCTCCTCCGCGTCGCGGTCGCCATGGCCCTGTGCCTGGCGGCCGCGGCGCCCGCGTACGCCGTCAAGGAGTGGTACGACCACTACCTCGAGGCCCGCGACCGCCTGCTGCCGGCCCGCCGCTACGACGAGGCCCTGAAGTCGCTGCAGGAGGCGATCCGTCTCAAGCCGACCTCCGGCCTCAACGAGCGCACCTACGGCCTGGCCTTCGAGAACTACCTGCCCTACTACCAGATGGGCCTGTGCTACATGGGCCTCGCCGACTACAACTCGGCGATCCGCTTCTTCAACATGGAGGAGAAGCAGGGGGCGATCCGGCGCGACGTCAACCTGCAGCGCGAGCTGATCCGCAAGCGGCAGGAGGCGGAGGACCTCGAGCGCCAGCGGCTGGCCCGGGTCCAGCGCCAGGAGTCGGACCGGCTGCTGCGGGAGGCTGCCGAACTGCGGCGGGCGCGTCGCTTCGAGGACGCCCTCGCCCGCCTGGCCCAGGCCCAGAAGGCGGCCGAGAACCTCGACGTGGACACCCAGCGCCAGGTCGCCGAAACGCGCGACCGGGTGCGGGCCGAGCTCGCCGCAGCCCAGGAAGCCGAGGTTCGCGCAAGGCGCATCGAGGAGGCGCTCGGCGAGGCTCGGCGGCTGCTGGAGGCCGACTCCCTGGCCGAGGCGGTCGTGCGCTTCGACGTCGTGCTCGAGCTGGACCCGGCCCACCCCGAGGCCAGCTCCGGCAAGCGCGAGGCGCAGCAGCGGATCCGCGCCTCGCAGACCCGCGCCGAGCTGCGGGCGCGCCTCCAGGAAGGCCGCGCCCTGCTCGACGCCGGCCGCGCGGAGGACGCCCTGCGGCCACTGACGGAGGCCGCCGCCGACCCCTCGCTGCGCGAGGCGCGGGAGCTGCTCGAGCGCGCCCAGAAGACCGCGGAGGCGCTGCGCGCGCAGCGCGAGCTGCAGGCCGCGGTCGACGCACGGATGGCCGCCGGCGAAGCCCGGCTCGGCGAGCGCAAGTGGCCCGAGGCCCAGGTCCAGTTCGAGGCGGTGCTGCGGCTCGACCCCGGCAACGCGCGCGCCCGCGAGCGGCTCTCGTTCGCCGAGCGCATGACCGGCGAGGCGCTGTTCGCGCGCTTCCTGCCCAACCAGCCGCCGCTGCTGGCCTTCTTCGAGCCGCGCCAGCCGCGGATCGAGCTCGACACGCCGACGGTGGCCGTGGTCGGCGTCGCCTCCGACGACCGGGCGGTGGAGCGCGTCGAGTTCGTGCTGGCCGGCCGGCCGGTCGGCCAGGTGGTGCCGGCGCCGCGCCCCGACCTGCAGTCCCAGCGCAACCTGCGCTTCGACCGCGTGCTGGACCTGGCGCCGGGCGCCAACACGATCACGGTCACGGCCTTCGACGCCCAGGGCGTCAGCGTCAGCGAGACCTTCGAGGTCACCCGCCGGCTGCGCTTCTACGAGACCGAGGCGTTCCTGCCCGCGGCGGGCGCGGGCGCCCTCGCGCTGATCGGGGTCGGCCTCGGCGTGCAGCGGGCGCGCCGCTCGCGCGCGCTGCGCCGCCGCTTCAATCCCTACATCGCGGGCGCGCCCGTGCGCGAGCCGGACATGTTCTACGGCCGCGAGAAGCTGATGGCGCGCATCCTCAACGTGCTGCACCACAACTCGCTGATGGTCACCGGCGAGCGGCGGATCGGGAAGACCTCGTTCCTCTACCACCTGCGCCGGCGCCTGGCCGAAGACGAGGGCACCGAGTACCAGTTCTTCCCCGTGCTGGTGGACCTGCAGGGCGTCAGCGAGGCCGACTTCTTCCACTCCGCGATGGCCGACGTCGTCGAGGGCCTGGCGCTGTCACCGGAGGCGGCGGCCGCACTGCGCTTCCGCCCCGAGCAGGACGAGTACGACGGCCGCGACTTCAGCCACGACCTGCAGCGGCTGGTCGAGGAGCTGAAGAAGCGCACGAGCCGCAAGGTGAAGCTGGCGCTGCTGATCGACGAGGTCGACGTGCTCAACGAGTTCTCCGAGCGCGTCAACCAGCGGCTGCGCAGCATCTTCATGAAGACCTTCTCCGAGCACCTGGTCGCGGTGATGAGCGGGGTCGGCATCCGCCGCTCGTGGAAGAGCGAAGGCAGCCCCTGGTACAACTTCTTCGACGAGGTGGAGATCACCCCGCTCTCGCGCGAGGACGCGGAGGCCCTGGTCCGCGAGCCGGTCGAGGGCTTCTTCCGCTTCCGCCCGGAGGCGGTGCAGGCCATCCTCGACGCCGCCGGCGGCCGCCCGTACCTGATCCAGAAGTTGTGCGTGCACGCCGTCAACCGCATGCTGGAGGCCGGCCGCACGACGATCGAGCGCGGCGACGTGGACGCGGTCAGCCCCACCGTGCTCGCGGACATCGAGGATCCCGCGGCCGGCCAGCGAGCTGTGGCAGACTGACCCCCGATGCGCAACCCGTTCATCGCGGGCAGTTTCGTCCGCGCCGAGAACTTCTTCGGCCGCGACGCGCTGCTGCGCGAGGTCCTTGACGGCCCGCGCAACAGCCTGTGGGTCGTCGGCGCGCGCCGGCTGGGCAAGACCAGCCTGCTGAAGCAGCTCGAGTACGTCGCCCAGGAGAGCTCGCAGAGCCCGTGGGTGCCGCTGTACTGGGACATCCAGGGCGCGGCCGACCCGCGCGGCCTCGCCGACCTGCTGATCGAGGCGGTCGAGGACAGCGAGCCGTTCCGCCGCGCGACGGGGGTCGTGGCCGACGACCTCGAGGGCGCCCCGGCCCACGAGATCCTCGCCATCCTGCTGCGCCGCGCGGTGCGTTCCGGCTGGCGCCTGCTGCTGCTGATCGACGAAGGCGAGGAGCTGATCACGGTCGCGGGTCACGATCCGGCCGTGCTGCCGCGACTGCGCCGCGTGCTGCAGAAGGGACCCGAGCTGCGCGCGGTCGTCACCTCGACCCGGCGCCTCGCCCGGATCGACGAGGCCTCACCGCTGGCCACGTCGCCGTTCCTCGCCGGCCTGATCCCGCCGCTCTACCTGACCCCGCTCCAGGACGACGAAGCGCTGCGGCTGCTGGACCGCGGGGGCTTCGACGCGCGCGACGCCCGCCAGATCGCCGAATGCACCGCCTGCCACCCGTTCCTGCTTCAGCTCATCGCCAGCCGCTTCTTCGAGAGCCGCGACCTGGCGGCGACCCTCGAGCAGGCCGCGGCGGACGAGATGCTGGCCAACTTCTTCCTCTCGGACGTCCATTCCATGGAAGCGGCGGAGCGCGACCTGCTGCTGCGGGTCGCCGCCGAGCCCGGCTGCGACCGCTCCGCGCTGGGAGCCGCTGCAGGCGTGGCCCCGGGCCGCGCGGACGAGGTGCTGCTGGCGCTGCGCATGCTCGGGTACCTGAGCGAGCGCGACGGCCGCTGGACGGTGGGCAACTGGTTCTTCGAGCGCTGGCTGCGCCGCACCCCGGCCGCGGCCGGCGCCGCCGAGGCGGGAGGGCGGCCATGATCATGGGCGTCAACCGGGTCGTGCCCCACGACGGGCGCGAGTACCACGTCCAGGTCGAGGACCTCGGCGAAGCCCAAGCCGCGTTCGAGGTCCGCGTCTACGTCGCCGGCACCGTGCTGTGGCGCAAGCGGGTCGCCTACGCCGACGTGCTGGCGAAGGGCCTCCCCCGCCTGGAGCAGGAAGAGGCGCTGCGCGCGCTGATGGAGAAGACGCTGCAGACCGTGCAGGCCGCGATCGTCAAGGGCAAGCTGGCCTGATCCGCCGCCTGCTGGAACGACTGCAGGCGGAACTCGACGCCGGCGTCCGGCGGCTTCGCGCCCGCGGCTGACCGCTCAGCGCCCGACCTTCGGGAAGTGGGCGGCCTGGCAGTCCGGGCAGATGCCGTGGGTGACGCGGGCGTCCGTGTGCGCCTCCACGTAGGCCTCGAGCCGGCTCCAGGTCCCCTCGGCTTCGCGCACCTGCTGGTGGCACCAGCCGCACAGCGGGAGCATCCCGCTCAACGTCTTGACCCGCGCCAGCGCGGCCTCCAGGTCGGCGGCCTGGCGGCGCAGGCGCGCCTCCGCGTCGCGCTTCAGGCGATAGCGGTTGACGCCGAGAGCGATCAACCCGACCAGCAGCGTGACGGCCGCGAGCGCCAGGTTGCGCTCGCTGGTGCGGCGCCGGGCGGACTCCTGCTGCTCCTTCGCCAGGCGGGTGGCGCGGTCGGCCCGGTCCGCCGCCGAGCGGATCTCGAGCAGGGCCCGCGCCTCGCGTTGCTGCGCCTCCAGCCGCAGTCGCCGCCAGCGCTCCTGCACCTCCACCTGGCGCGTCAGGGCCGCCTCCCGCGCCCGGACGTCGCCGCGCGCTCCATGAGCCGCGGCGAGCCCGGCCATCACGTCCGCCTGGAGCTGCGGTTCAGCCAGCCGATCGGCGATCTCGCGGGCGCGCTCGAGGGCGCTCACCGCCTCGCCCGGGCGATCCAGGCGCAGCAGGACGCGGCCGAGCCCCACCAGCGTCTCGGCCTCGCCATGGGGGTTCGGCGGGTCGCGGCGCAGTTCGAGGGAGGCCTGCAACGCAGCGAGCGCGTCCGGCAGCCGACCGAGTTCGGCCAGCGCGAAGCCGCGCGACTTGAGGGCGGCGGCGACGGCGCGCCGGTTGCCCACCGCCCGCCACTCGGCCTCGGCGCTCTCGAACGCGACGAGCGCGGGCTCGGGGGCGCCGGAGGCGAGCAGCGTCTCGCCCAGGTTGTGCAAGGAGTAGCCGGCCCCGTCGCGGTCGCCCATCTCGCGCTTGAGGGCGAGCGAGCGCTCGTGGTTCTCGATCGCCTGCGGATGGTCCGCCAGGCGGCGATAGGCGTTGCCCAGGTTGTTGAGGCTCTGGGCGAGGCCGCGCCGGTCGCCGACCTGCTCGAACAGGCGCTGTTCTTCGAGCGCATGGTGGAGAGCCGCCGCCAGGTCGTCGCGCGAGCCGGCGAGCACGCCGAGCGCGTTGTGCGCCCGCGCCGCGAGCGCCACTTCGCCGTGTTCGGTGGCCAGCATCAGCGCCCGCTCGCCGGCCGTCCGAGCCCGCACGTACTCGCCGCGCGCCCGGCGCGCGAGGCACAACGCGATCTGGGCGTAGCCCTCCTCCACGGGACGGGCCTGGGCTACCGCCTCCTGGATGGCCGCCTCGGCAGCGGCAATGGCCTGGTCGGAGCCGGAGTCGGCCAGTTCGAGGGCCCGCTCCACCGCCTGCGACCCGTGTCCGTCGCCGCCAGTACCGGGCCCCGGCGCGCCGTGCAAAGTTCCCGCGCAGGCCCCCAGCAGCCCCGCGCACCCGAGGACTGCCACGGCACATCTGAATTCCAAGTCGATCTCCCCGCCGGGCAGGTGGAGGGCCCCGCGGCGAACGTCCTGTCGAATCAGCGGCGGGCGCCGCCTCCGGGTCCGCGGCGACGCCGACCGCCGCGACCGGGTCCGCCGCCGCGCCGGCCGCCCTGGGGCGGCTCGTCCGCGCTCGGCGCCGGAACGCCCGAGGTCACGTCGTCTTCTTCCGTCGCCGGGTCGGCCGGCGGCGGGAACAGGTGGCCCTTCAGCAGCAGCACGGCCAGCCGCTCCGCCTTCTCGTGCGCCAGCAGCCGCCGTGCCAGCGGCGCCAGGTCGACCAGGTCCTCGATCGACAGCGCCTGGCCTTCCTGCTCCAGCCTCTCGAGCAGCCGGTCCGCCTTGCGCAGCGCGACCTGCTCGTCCGTCGGCGGGTTCAGCTCCGCGACCGCGATCTTGTAGCGCTTGACCAGGCGGTTGAAGTTCATCAGGTCGTGGGCGCCGACCAGCGAGATCGCGCGCCCGGTCTTGCCCACCCGGCCCGTGCGTCCGGCGCGGTGGATGTACTGCTCGGGCGAGTCCGGCGTCGAGAAGATGAACACGTGCGACAGGTCCTCGATGTCGATCCCGCGCGAGGCCACGTCCGTCGTCACCAGGTGGCGGAGCTGCCCGCTGCGGAACGCCTCCAGCACCCGCTCCCGCTTCTTCTGCGGCAGGTCCGAGGAGAGCATGCCGACCGCCAGCCCGCGCGAGCGCAGCGCGGCGTGGACCTGGCGCACTTCCTCGCGGGTGTTGCAGAAGATCATCGAGGAGGCCGGGGCCTCGTACTCGATCAGGCGGTACAGCGCCGCGTCCTTGTGATGACGCGGGGTCAGGCAGTAGACGTGGTCGACGGCGGCGACGTAGACCTGGTCGGCCGAGAGCAGGACCCACTCCGGCTCGGCCATGTAGTGGTAGATCAGGCCGCGGATGCCGAGCGGGATCGTGGCCGAGAACAGCATCGTCTGCCGCTCCGCCGGCACGAAGTTCATGATCTCGCTCATCTCGACCGCGAAGCCCATGTCGAGCATGCGGTCCGCCTCGTCCAGAACGAGCATCGTGCAGGCGGTGAGCGAGATCGTGCCGCGGCGCAGGTGGTCGAGCACGCGGCCCGGGGTGCCGACGACGACCTGGGCGCCGCCGCGCAGGCCCTCGAGCTGGCGGTCCATCGAGTCGCCGCCGTAGATCGACTCGACCTTGATGCCCTTGGCCGCGCCCAGCTCGGTGATCTCCTGGGCGACCTGCACCGCCAGCTCCCGGGTCGGGGCCAGCACCAGCGCCTGGACGACCGGCTTCGCGCCGTCGATCTTCTCGACGAGCGGGATGCCGAAGGCCGCGGTCTTGCCGGTCCCGGTGCGCGACTGCACGATCAGGTCGCGGCCCGCCAGGGCCCGGGGCAGGGTTTCCGCCTGGCAATCGGTGGGAGCGACGTAGCCCTTGTCCGCGAGGCTCTTCAGGGTCTCGGGGGAGAGGTTCAACGCTGCGAAGGTCTTGCTCGCGGACGCCAGTTCCATAACGGGAAATTATCCCTCTCCTTGCGCGTCACGGCAAACCCCGCACGTGGACGCCCCGCGTCCGGGGGCATAACATTGACGTTTTCGCTGGCGGGAACGGCAACCAGAAGATGATCCACGTCGAAGGACTCACCAAGCGCTTCGGTGAGCGGGTGCTGCTCGAGGACGTCTCGTGGCACGTGAAGAAGCGCGACCGGATCGGCCTCTCGGGGCCCAACGGGGCAGGCAAGTCCACGCTGCTCAAGATGCTGGCGGGACTCGAGGAGCCCGACGCCGGCTCCATCCGGATGGCCTCGGACACCACGATCGGCTACCTGCCCCAGGACGGCATCGTCCACAAGGGCCGGACGCTGCTCGAGGAGCTGACCCTCGCCTTCACGGAGCTGCTGGCGCTGAAGGCGGAGCTGCACCAGATCGAGGACGCCCTCGCCCACGACGAGGGGGCCGGCGCCGCACACGACAAGCTGCTGGAGCGCTACGCCGAGGTCCAGGAGCGGTTCAAGCACCTCGGCGGCTACGAGATGGACGGCGCGATCGCCGACGTCATGCGCGGCCTCGGCTTCCGGCTCGAGGACCAGGCGCGCCGCTGCGAGGAGTTCTCGGGCGGCTGGCAGATGCGGATCGCGCTCGGCAAGCTGCTGCTGGCGCGGCCCAACCTGCTGCTGATGGACGAGCCCACCAACCACCTCGACCTGCCGGCGCGCAACTGGCTCGAGGAGTACCTGGCCGACTACCCCGGCTCCGTCGTGCTCGTCTCCCACGACCGCTACTTCCTCGACGCGACCGTCAAGCGCGTCACCGAGGTCGGCCTGCGCACGCTGACCGACTACCACGGCAACTACTCGCACTACGTCGTCGCCCACGGCGCGGCGATGGACCGGCTGCGCGAGGCGCACCGCCGCCAGAGCGAGGAGATCGAGAAGGCGGAGGCGTTCATCAACCGCTTCCGCTACCAGGCGACCAAGGCCCGCCAGGTGCAGAGCCGGATCAAGCTGCTCGACAAGGTCGAGCGCATCGAGATCCCGCCCGAGCGCAAGAAGATCCGCTTCCACTTCCCCGACGCGCCACGGCCCGGCCGCGTGCTGATGGAGCTGAAGGGCATCCGCAAGGTCTACGGCGCGAACGTCGTGCTCGACGGGGTCGACCTCCATGTCGAGCGCGGCGACCGCGTCGCGCTGGTCGGCCCCAACGGCGCCGGCAAGTCGACGCTGATGCGGATCATCGCGGGCGTCGACCGGCCCGACGGCGGCGAGCGCATCGAGGGCCACAAGGTGGTGCTCGACTATTTCGCGCAGGACCAGGCCGCGGTGCTCAACCCGGCCCGCACGATCTACGAGGAGATGTCGGCCGGCAGCCCGACCACGATGGTGCCGATGATCCGCACCATCCTCGGCGGCTTCCTGTTCTCGGGCGACGACGCCTACAAGAAGGTGGCGGTACTGTCGGGCGGCGAGCGCAACCGCGTCGCGCTGGCCCGCATGCTGCTGAACCCGAGCAACCTGCTGGTGCTGGACGAGCCCACCAACCACCTCGACCTCGACTCCAAGGAAGTGCTGCTCGACGCCCTGCTCGACTACACGGGCACGATCGTGTTCGTCTCCCACGACCGCTACTTCGTCGACCGGCTCGCCACCCGGGTCGTCGACGTGGGGGGCGGCCAGGCCCTGTACTACCCGGGCGGCTACGAGGACTTCCTCTACTACAAGAAGCAGCGCGCGGCCGGCGTCGAGGTCGCGCTGCCGAAGGCGAAGGCCGTCGTCGCCGACGAACCCGCGGCCCGCTCCGCGACTCCGCCGGAAGCGCCGAAGGCGAAGGTGCCCCCGGCGGCTCCGGCAGCGGCCCCGGCGAAAGGCAAGCCGGCCGTGAAGGCTGCACCCGCGAAGCCCGCCTACGACCCGATGGCCCCCCGGCTGCGCCCGAAGGACGGTCCGGTCGACCGCGTGGCCCACGACCGCGACCGCAAGCAGCGCGAGCGCGAGGCGAAGAAGCGGGAGCAGCGGGTCAAGGAACTGGAGGCGCGCATCGCGGAGAAAGAAACGGCCGTGCGCGCGCTCGAGGCCGCGATGTCCGCCCCCGGCTTCTACGACGACCGCGCCGCGGCCGAGAAGAAGGTCGAGGAGCACAAGAACCTGATGTGGGAGGTCGGCGACCTCATGCACCAGTGGGAGATGCTGCAGGCCGAGATCGAGGCCGAGGCGCCGGCCCGGGCCTGACGCCGCTTCAGCCGCGCCGCTCGCGCTCCAGCAGCTTCGCGAACTTGAGGAACGTGTAGAGCGCGTTGAGCAGGCTGATCGCGAGGCCCGCGCGGCCGAGCCGGAAGCCGCCGCGCAGCACGTAGTTGCGGAGCAGGTTCCACGCGGGCGTGGCCCACAGGCGGAACCACGTGGCCCGCACGCCGCGCTCCCAGGCGTCCTCGGCCCAGAGCGTCGTGTAGCGGTCGATCCGCCGCAGGTGGTCGGACACGCCTGCGTAGGGGCGGTGCAACAGCTCGCCGCGCAGGCGGCCAACCTCGCCCGCGGTCTTCACCGACTCGTGGACGCGGCCGCCCTCCCAGCCCGCACGCCGGCGGTCGAACAGCCGCACCTGCGGGTCGGGGTACCAGTCGGTCGCCCGCACGAAGCGGCCGAGGTAGAACGCGACCCGCGGCATCGCGTACGCCGCACAGGCGGGCTCGCCGCGCAGCAGCCCGCGCAGTTCGGCTCCCAGCTCTTCGCCGACCTCTTCGTCCGCGTCCACGGCCAGCACCCAGTCGTGCCGGGCCTCGGCCGTGGCCAGGCGGCGCTGCTCGGTGAACCCGGGAAACGGCGCGTTCACGATGACGCGGGCGCCACAGGCCGCGGCGATCTCGCGGGTGCGGTCGGAGGAGCCGGCGTCGACGACCAGCACCTCGTCGCAGAAGGCGACGCTGCGCAGCGCCCGCTCGATCCGCGCCTCCTCGTCCAGCGCGATCAGCACCGCCGAGACAGGCGGCACCGGCTACAGCCCGGCGCGGTCCCGCGCGGTCTTGCGGGCGAGGTCGCGGATAAGGTCGAGCGCGTTCGCCTCGTCCGAGCCCAGGTCGTCGACCGCTTCCAGCTCGTCGATCGAGGCCACCTCGGGCTCCGGCCCGGCGGGCTCCTCGAGATCGGAGGCGAACGCCCGGATCGGCTCCAGGTCGGCGAGCGCGCCGCGGAAGCGCTGGGCGACCAGTTCGGCCAGCGCCACCGTCACCTTGGCGAACAGCAGCGGCGCGGAATCGACGAGGCCGAGCAGCTTCTCGCGCGACAGGTGGCGGAGGCGGGAGTCGGAAACCGCACGCACGTCGTGCGTGCGCGGCAGGCCGTCGACGAAGCCGACCTCGCCGACGACGCCGCCGGGGCCGATCCGCGCCAGCACGATGCCGAGCCCGGAGTCGACGACCTCGACCTCGCCCGACTCGACGAGCACCAGGTTGGCGGCCGGGTCGCCGCGGTGGAGCACCGTCTCCCCCGCCTTGACTGACCACTCTCCCATCAGCGCCGTCAGGCGCGTCAGTTCGGCGTCGTCCAGGTAGGCGACCAGCTCGCCCGTCCTCGCTTCCGGCCACCAGTTTCCGGGCATCGCGCGAATCCTACCCTTTCGTCTCGATCCCGCCCACCCACTCGAAGAGTGCCGCCAGCAGCTCGGCCTCGACCTGGGCCGGCGTGCGGCCCGAGCGCTTGAGCACGCCGAACGAGTGATCCGCGCCCTCCAGCCGGCAGAGCGTGGCCCGCGGACCCAGGCGGGCGACGACCGCCTCGATCAGGTCGAAGCGGGCGAAGGCGTCGCGAGTGCCCTGCAGGAACAGCATCGGGGCGGCGATCGCCGGCAGGTGGGCGTCGCGGAGCTTGTCCTCCTGGCCCGGCGGGTGCAGCGGGTAGCCGAAGAACGCGAGGCCGTCGCAGGCCACGGCCTCGGCGGCGGCCATCGAGGCCATCCGGCCGCCCATCGACTTGCCGCCCAGCACGAGCGTGCGCGGCGCCAGCCGCTCGCGAACCAGGCCGGCCACCGTGGCCACGGTGCGCACGAGCTTCGTCGCCGGGTCCGGCCGACCGCGACGGGCTTCGGAGTAGGGGAAGTTGAACAGCACGGCGGCGCGCCCGCCGGCGGCGATCGCCTCGGCGACGCGGACCAGGAACGCGGTGCGCCGGGTGCCGCCGGCGCCGGGTCCCAGCACCAGCGCGGTCGGGCCCGCCCCGTGCACCGAGGCGCTGCACGCCTCGCCGTCGATCTCGAACGTCCACTCGCTCGCCACGCCGGGGTGTCTCCGGCCGCGATGCTACACTCGCCGCGGCTGGAGCCCCTCTTGTACGAGTCCTGGTACGGCTTCGCCGAGAAGCCCTTCTCGCTGACCCCCGACCCGAAGTACCTGTACCTGTCCCCCAGGCACACGGAGGCGTTCGCCCACCTGCAGTTCGGCCACCGCGAGCGCGGCGGCTTCGTCGTGATCACGGGCGAGGTGGGCACGGGCAAGACGACGCTGGCCCGCTACTTCCTGGGCCAGCTCGGCTCCGAGACCGAGCCCACGTCCACCGCGATGGTGCTCTACCCCGCGGTCACCGCCGCTGAGCTGCTGCGCTCGATCCTCGACGACTTCCACCTGAGCGCCCGCAGCGAGTCGCTCAAGGACTGCGTCGACGCGCTGCACCGCTTCCTGCTGCAGGAGCGCGCGGCGGGGCGACACGTGCTGCTGCTGATCGACGAGGCCCAGGACCTGGCACCCGAGGTGCTGGAGCAGGTGCGGCTCATCTCCAACCTGGAGACCGACACCGAGAAGCTCTTGACCATCGTCCTGATGGGACAGTCCGAGTTCGCCGAGATGCTGTCGCGGCGCGAGCTGCGCCAGCTCGCCCAGCGCGTCACGGCGCGCTACCACCTGACCCCGCTCGACACCGTCGAGGTCGAGGACTACGTGCGGCACCGGCTGCACGTCGCCGGCGGCGCCGGCAAGGTGGCGTTCACCCGCGACGCGCTGAAGGCGCTGCACCGGGCGACGGGCGGTGTGCCGCGCCTCCTCAACCTCGCCTGCGACCGCGCGCTGCTCGGGGGCTACGTCGCCGGCACCCGCACGATCGACGCGGAACTCGTGCGCCGCGCGTGGCGCGAGGTCGGCGGCGAGGTGAAGCCCGCCCGCTCACCCTGGCTCGCGCCGCTGGCGGTCGCCGCGGGCATCGTGCTCGTCGCCGCCGTCGCGGGCACCTGGATCGCTCGCGGAAACCCGGCCGTGGCGACCGCAGCGCCGGAGCCGGCTGCGTCGACGTCCGCCGCGCCCACGCCGGCCTTGCTCGATACGCTGCTGCGCAGCCTGCCTGGGGCGAGCTCGCAGACGTCGGCGCTGGACGCGGTCGCGGCGCGCTGGCCGGAGGGCCCGCCGCTGCAGCGGGCCAGCTTCCGCAGCCACCTCGAGCAGATTCGCCGCTTCGACCTGCCGGTGGCGCTCGAGATGTTCCACCCCGCGCGCCGCGACACCTGCTGGGTGGGCCTGCTGGCGATCGAAGGCGACGTTGCGGTCGTCGCCGCGGGTGGCTCGACGGTGCGGGTGCCGCTCGTCGAGCTCGACCGCCACTGGACCCGCCTCGCGACCTTCCTGTGGCGCGACGAGGCGGCCGAGCCCGAGGCCACCGCGCGCGCGGCCCTCGCGCGGCTCGGCCTGCTCGCGGGCGGCGCTTCGCTCGCCGACGGGGTGGCCCGCTTCCAGGCCGGGCAGGGCCTCGCCGTCGACGGCGTGATCGGCAGCCGCACGCTGCTGGCGCTGGCGAGCCTCCATCCCGGGCCGCGCCCGCGGCTCTCCACGGGAGGCGGCGCGTGAGCCTGATCCTCGAGGCCCTGCGCAAGCTCGAAAGAGAGAAGCAGGCGGCGGCGCGGCCGGGCTTCGTCGTCGTGCCGGCGGCGCAGTGGGAGCCGGGGCGCTCGCGGCTCGGGCCGCTGCTCGGCGTGGCCTTCGTCGCCGCCGTCTTCGGCGCGCTGGGCATCGGCCTCTACATGGGCGCCGCGCGCACCGCCCGAGTACGCCAACAGGTGGCGACGGTCGCGACGCCCGCACCGGCCGTCGCTCCGCTGCCCGCACCCGCAGCGCCGACGCACGCGACGCCGCTCGCGGCCGTCGTCGACGCGGCCCCGGCAGTCCGCGTCACTCCCGCCCTGCCGGTCCCGGCTCACGTCGAAGCTCCGCTCGCGGACCCGGGGCCCGCGGTCGCGCCGACGGCGTCGGCTGCCGCGGCGAGTTCCCCCGTGGCGAAGGAGCCCGCGGTCGCGAGTCCCGAGCGCCCTGAGCCTGCGTTCGTGCTGACCGCGATCGGCGCCCGCGACGGCCGCCCGGTGGCCGTGATCGACGACCGCCTGGTCGCCGAAGGCGACGAGTACGACGGCTGGAAGGTGCTGACGATCGGCGCCGAGAGCGTCGAGATCCTCTACCGCGGCGAGCGCCGGGTGCTGCGCTTCCCGTGATCCCCCACCTGCGCGGGCTGCTGCCCGAGGAGCTGCCCGCGCGCGTGCCGGGGGCCGGCCTGTCGCCGACCCTCGCCCGCCGCGTCGCGAACCGCGTGCTCGCGCAGTACCGGGACGACCTCGACGGCGTCAGCGGCCTGTCGAAGCGCGCCACGGAAGCCCTGCGCGCGGGCACCCGCGTGGACCGGCTGGCCCTCGCCGACCGCCGCGCGAGCGCGGTCGACCCGTTCGTCAAGTACCTGTTCCGGGCGCCGGACGGGCGCAGCTTCGAGACCGTGCGCATCCCGCTCGAGAAGCCCCGCTTCAGCGTCTGCGTCTCGTCGCAGGTGGGCTGCGCCCTCGAGTGCGCCTTCTGCGAGACCGGGCGGCTCGGCTTCACCCGCAACCTCGAGCCGTGGGAGATGGTCGACCAGGTGCTCGCCGTGCGCGCCGACTCGCCGGAGCGGCCCGTCACCGGCGTCGTGTTCCAGGGCCAGGGCGAGCCGTTCCAGAACTACGACAACGTGCTGAAGGCCTGCGCCCTGCTGCGCCACCCGTGCGGGCCGAGGATCGGCGCCGACCGCATCACGATCTCCACGGTCGGACTGCTGCCGCAGATCGAGCGCTACGTCGACGAGGGCCATCCCTACCGGCTGATCCTGTCGCTCACCTCGGCGCTGCCGGAGAAGCGGGCCGAGCTGCTGCCGGTCGCGCGGCGCTGGCCCGTGCCGGACCTGATCGCCGCGATGAAGCGGCTGGCGCAGCGACAGCGCAACCTGATCAACATCGCCTGGGTGCTGATGGGCGGCGTCAACGACGACCCGGCCGAGGTGCGCGAGCTGGCGCGGCTGCTGGGCGGCGCCCCAGTGCGCGTCTCGGTGATCGACGTCAACGATCCGACGGGCCGCTACCGGCGCGCAACCGACGCCGAGCGCGACCGGTTCCTGTCCGCCCTCGCCGGGCACCGGCTGGGCTTCGTGCGCCGGTACTCCGGCGGCCCCGACATCCACGCCGCCTGCGGCATGCTCGCCTCGACCGCCCGCGGCGGCGCTACGCTTCGCCCATGAGCCTCGACCGCCTCCCGACCCCGGCCCCCGTCGTCGACCTCGACGTGCTCGAGCGCAACCTGGCGCGGATGGCGCTGCGCGCGCAGCAGGCCGGCCTCGCGCTGCGGCCGCACGCCAAGACCCACAAGACGCTGCAGATCGCCCGCCTCCAGCTCGCGGAGGGCGCGGTCGGGCTGACCGTCGCCAAGACCGCCGAAGCCGAGGTCTACGCCGGCGCCGGGTTCGAGGACCTGTTCGTCGCCTATCCCGTGGTCGGCCTCGGCAAGCCCGAGCGGCTGCTGGCCGTGGCCCGCCGCGCGAAGCTCGCGGTCGGCGTCGACTCGGTGGAGGGAGCGCGCGCGCTCGGCGTGCCGTTCGCCGCGGCCGGAATGCGGCTGCGGGTCCGCATCGAGATCGACTGCGGGCAGCGCCGCACCGGGGTGCGGCCGGAGGACGCCGCCTCGCTCGCCCGCGCCGTCAGCGCGCTGCCCGGCCTCGAGCTGGAAGGCGTGTTCACCCACGGCGGCCACGCCTACGAGGCGACGAGCGATGCGGAGCGCGGCGCTCGCGCCGGCGAGGAAGCCGCCCTGGTCGCGACCGCCGCGGCGGCGATTCGCGAGGTGGGACTCCCCTGCCCGGTCGTCTCGCTCGGCTCGACGCCGACGCTCGAGGGCCTCGGCGATGCGATGGGGGGCGCGGGCGTGACCGAGGCCCGGCCGGGCAACTACGTCTTCCACGACGCGACCCAGGTGGCGCTCGGGAGTTGCACGCTCGAGGACTGCGCGCTGAGCGTGCTGGCAACGGTCGTCAGCGTGCCGGCCCCCGACCGGGCCGTGCTCGACGCGGGCAGCAAGGCGCTCGCGGCGGACGGCCGCCGCCCGACTCCGGACGGCCACGGAATCGTCGTCGGCACCCGCAGCCGGGTGGCCCGCCTCTCCGAGGAGCACGGCGTCGTCGCCGTCGCGCCGGGCGACGCGTTCCACGTCGGGCAGCGGGTGCGCGTGGTCCCCAACCACGCCTGCGTGGTCTCGAACCTCCACGACGTGCTCTATGCCGTGCGCCGCGGGGAGGTCGAGGAGGGCTGGCCGGTCGCCGCCCGCGGCCGCGTCGAGTAGCGGCCCCGTCGCGCAACCCGTGCTTCCTGGACTGTTGACATTTCATTGCTTGACTAGTCAATCATTGAGCCATTATCTTTCCCGACATGGAGGCCGGCATGAGTCGCATCCGACAGGAGATCCGCCAGCGACGACCGTTCCCGTCGCGCGGCCAGGAGGGCGCCGTTGCCCTGCTGCGCACGGCCGACCTCGTGCGGCGCTTCGTGGCCGCGGTGCTGGAGCCCCACGACCTGACGCTGCAGCAGTACAACGTGCTGCGGATCCTGCGCGGCGCGGGGCCCGAAGGCCTGCCCACGCTCGAGGTCGGGGTGCGGATGATCGAGCAGGCGCCCGGCGTCACCCGGCTGCTCGACCGCATCGAGGCCAAGGGCCTCGTGAGCCGCGAGCGCTGCCCGCACGACCGGCGCCAGGTGACCTGCCGGATCACGCCGGCGGGACTCGCGCTGGTCGCCCGCCTCGACCAGCCCGTGCTGGAGGCCGACGACGCCTGCTTCTCGAAGCTGTCCGCGAAAGAACTCGACGAACTGATCCAGTTGCTCGACGCCGTGCGCAGTTCCATTCATCCCCCTTCCCTTCCCGAGGAGTGAAACCCGTCATGAAGTCCCTGTCCCTGCTGTTCGCCGCGACCCTCGCGGCCGTCCCCGCCCTGCCGGCCGTCGCCGCCGACGTCTGGACCGTCGACAAGGCCCACTCCGAGGTCGGTTTCTCGGTGCGTCACCTGGGCGTCTCGCGCGTGCGCGGGGCCTTCAACGACTACGCCGTGCGCGTCGAGGCCGACCCGAGCCGGCCCGAGAACTCGAAGGTGGAGGTCACGATCCAGGCCGCGAGCATCGACACCCGCAACCAGGGCCGCGACAACCACCTGAAGTCGCCCGACTTCTTCGACGTCGCCGCCCACCCGACGATCACGTTCAGGAGCACGTCGATCAAGGCTGCGGGCGAGAACCTCTACCACGTGACCGGCGACTTCACGATGCGCGGCGTCACGAAGCAGCTCACGATCCCGGTCGCCTTCACGGGCTTCTCGAGCATGCGCGGCACCGACAAGGCCGGCTTCGAGCTGGAGACCAGCATCAACCGCAAGGACTACGGCGTCTCCTGGAGCGCAGTGCTCGACAACGGCGGCCTGGTGGTCTCGGACGACGTGAAGATCGAGATCGCCCTGCAGTTGAACAAGGAGAAGCCGGCGGCGCCCGCGGCGCAGTAGCTCCTCCGTCCTTCACGGGCGCGCTCCGTTCGCGGGGCGCGCCCTTCTTCTTCCCTGGGGGCGGCTCAGGCGCCGCCGGCCAGCAGCAGGCGCTCGGCGAGGACCAGGGCATCGACAGGCCAGAACTCCGCCGGCCGTGGCCGGCGCGTGGCGTCGTGGGCCCGGCAGCTCAGCACCAGCCGCGCCCAGCGCGCGGGCACGCCACCGCGGCCGTGGATCGCGCCGAGCAGGGCGCCCGCGATCGCGGCGTTGGTGTCGGTGTCGCCGCCGCGGCGCACCGAGCGCACCACGCCCTCCTCCAGCGAACTCGCGTGCAGCGCCTCGAAGAAGGCGTTCTGCAGCGCGATCAGCACCCAGCCGTCGGACCCGGCATCGGCGCGTCGCGGCTCCTGCGCGGCCGCCAGCAGCGCGTCGAGGA